>Garnier_p2__coassemble_931_pt1 | contig 60498 bp, 51 predicted proteins | sample Garnier_p2__metabat2_low_PE_022 | metagenome-assembled genome bin Garnier_p2
CATCTAAGTTTGGTGTTCCATATTGGTGTTTTACAGATCCTAAGTTTACTGTTAAATTGGCTTTACTTACACTAGATTCACCTTTATTTACAGTAATATTATAGTTTGTATCTAAGTTTTCGATACCACTTACTTTACCGTTCCACTCATACTTACCACCTGCATTTTGTGTATGCTTGTTATTGTCTTTAAGAGCAGTATCATTTGTCATTTCTACTTTTAGATTTTCTTTTTGCTTTTCATCACCATTGGTTAATCCGATACTGTCTTTTATTCCATAATCATTTAAATTTGGTTTACCGTATTGATGATTTACATCGCCTAAATTTACTGTTAAATTAGCTTTACTTACAGTGGATTTACCATTATCTACTGTTATCTTACTAGAACCTTTATCATCAAACTGATAATTTTTCGCTAAATCACCTAAATCAAAAGATGCACTCCAAGTATAATCTCCAACATTATTTGTATGAATTTCATCATTTTCTTTTATAGCATTATCTTTTTCCACTTTATGATTTAGATTATTTAGTTCATGAATCATTTCTATCGTTAAATTATCACTATTTATAGTATAACCATAATAATTTTCATCAATAAAATGATTTGGCTTTTTCTCATTATTTTTATTAATAATATTATCTACATTACCATATATACGATTAATCTCATCCAAAGTAATATTTAATGTTGCTTTTTTGATATTATAATAAGCATCTATATCATATCCCAAATTATTTGGATCAAATTCGCCATTATCATTTTTCGCAATTTGCGAAGATACAAATGCTAAATAATTTTCACCTGCATTTTTATTTGTTAATGTTTGTAATAAACTATTCGCATTATAATAAGAATTTAAACTATCATTAGCAGTAATATTATCTACATTTAAGCCTTGATTATTAGCATTATAAATAAAGTCTGTATTAACATCTGGTTTTAGCGTTGCATTTGTTAAAAATACTTTTAATAATGGTGTTTGGAATCCATCATAATATTTCCATATAGTCTCATCTGTCAATGCACTATTATAAGAATCTTTATCTTTTATTTTATCTTGTTCAAGTTTTGTATTAGTATTCCATGTTTCTGTAGTCAAACTAAATGTTCCTTTAGTTCCCTCAATATTATTATTTTCACCAATTAAAGTTTCTTTTTCATTAGTTACATCAAAAACATTAGTCACTTTACCATTATTTATACCAATAGCATTACCAATAATTCCATTTTCTTTTCCTTGAACTGCTGTAGTATTATAGGCATTACTTATTGAGCCTTTATTGTTACCTATTAATCCACCTACATTATTAGCTAAGTTACTACCTATAAATTCATCTTTACCATCTTTAGTCATAACAGTATTAAATACTTGGTCTAATCTACCTTCTTTTTCATTAAGACCAACAATACCGCCTACGTTTTCACCAGTAGTATGCACAGCACCTGTATTATACCCCGCAACTACTTTACCTTTGTTAGTACCAATTAAGCCACCTACATTATTACCAGTAGCCTCAATAACACCATTATTATAAATTTTATTTACATATAAACCTGCATCAATATACTCGCCTTTTTCGTTTTTCTGTTCTCTACCGCCAGTAATATCTCCAGAATTTATACCAATTAAACCACCTACATTACTGCCACCACTAACTTCACCATCAACACTATTAATCAAAGATGAATGTGTAAAATTACCACTATTAATACCGATTAATCCACCTGTACCAGTATCGCCATTACCTATAACAGTACCATTATTTATTAATGTAACACCATCTGCACTGGCTTTATTTTCACCAAAGATACCGCCAGCACCACCATTAGTAGCTTCAACTTTTCCTTTATTACTTATTTCGCCTTTTATTATGCCTTTTTCATCATTCATACCGGCTACACCGCCGACATTATTACCACCTATAACTGAACCTGTATTACCTGCATCGTTTAATGTTCCATTATTTTTGCCTGCAACACCACCTACATATTGAGCATTTTCTACAACTACTGCCCCTGTATTAGTAGCATCTTCAATAATTCCATTATTTTCACCAGTTACACCACCAAAATATTTTGCATTATTTCCTTGTGCATGCAAAGTGATATTACTAACAGTATTTTTTATTGTTCCGTTATTTTGACCAGCAATACCTCCTACATACTGGTTACCATAAATTTCACCTTTATTAATTAATCCACTATTATCAGCTTCAATAATGCCTTCGTTTTGTCCAGTAACACCACCTACATAGTTATCGCCAGTAATTACCGAACTACCATCATTGATTAGGTTTTGTAAAACTGCTTCTTTACCAATACCACCTACAATACCTCCTACATAATCTTCACCTGTAATATTAGCAGTATTTCGTCCATGAATTAATTCTCCATCAACAATTTTCCCTGCTAATCCACCAGTATATTCAGAGTGAGTTTCTGTTGGACTATCTGCTTTTATATCTCCAGCATTTGCAACATTATCAATACTACCTGCTTCTACCTCACCTACAATTCCACCAATATTGTCATATCCATGAATTTTACTTTCATTATAGGCATTCGTAATCGTTCCTGTATATTCTTGATTCCCTTTAGTACTACCATTAAGTCCAACAATACCACCAACATTATTTGCTTGATATAAAATTTTTCCATGTTTATCTTTATACAAGCCATTAACTGTACCTTGAGATATAGTATTATTTACTTTACCAAAATTACCGCCAACAACACCACCTAAAGCATTGATATTAGTAGTTGCACCAGAAACAGCACTATTAGAAATTACATTTTCTACCGTTCCACTATTAGCACCAACAATACCACCCACAATTGATAATACCCCAGGTTTTGCTGTAGTAAGTACAATATCTGTACCATTTACATGGCTAACAGATTCTTTATTTAAGCCTACAATTCCACCTACAAAGTTGGCATTTTTAATATCTGTATTGCCCAAACCAGTAATACGATTACCAAACGTAGTTACGTTATTAATTATGCCATTATTAACACCTGCAATAGAACCAACAATACGACCTTCAAAAATTCCTCCAATAACTGATAAATTCTTAACCACACCAGTTTGATTTGCACCTGTAGCAGGGTCTTTAGCACTAGTGATTTCGGCAAAAATCCCCGCCTTACCAGTTTCTCCACCATCTACATTTAATCCTATAATTTTTTTATCTCTTCCATCAAAAATACCACTAAAATTCTCAATAGCTTTAAAATCATTATATCCTGTAGCATCTATATCATTTTTTAAAGCAAAATTATGCACTGGTAAATCTTTGATACTAGCTAATTGTTCAACATCACTAATCCAAATATATGACTTATCTTGTAAGCCAGCGTTGACAAAAGCTTTTTCTAATTGTTCATGATTACCATATTGGTCAAAATCAAATTTATTATCCTTCCATAAATCAATAGTTACTAAGAAATTTTTACTATCTTTAGCATCAATATGTTGAGTACCTGTTTGGGTATTAAATTTTCCCAAGAAATCTATTACATTTCTATTATCATTATCATCAGTTTTTACTTTACCAATATTGGAAATATCTAATACTACCTCACCATTTTTCGCACTTAAATTTAAATTACCCTCTAAATTCAAATCGCTATCTACATAAATATTTCCTGTTTTAGAATTAAAATTTAAATCTGACGCAGATGTGATTTTACCTGTAGTATTAACACCAATAATTGCATTGAGATTATTTTGAGCATTAATTGTTATTGCCCCAGTACCTTTAGCTTTAGCTGTACTTTCTTGATATAAAGATCCTCTATCTGGCAAAGCTATTTGCGGATGAGCTAAATCTTTATAATATTCCTTATAATATTCATCTTGCTGATCTTTTATAATCTCACCATTTTCATCAACAAAACCAGATCCTTGTCCCAATCCTGATATGCTACTTTGTGTACCTTCTTTCACAGTAGTTAATGAACCCATTATTTCTGCATCTTTAGCACTATTTAAAACAATATCGCCTTTGCCTTTAGCTCCATGTGCTAAAATTTCGCCATAAATAATCATATTTCCGCCATTACCGAGCTCATCAGTAGATGTATTTATAGTTACTTTAGAACCATATAAACGTGCTCCTCTACCTAACATTAAGTCAGTTCCTTTTTTGGCAGAAATATTTAAATCTCCATCACTATAAATTGTACCAGAATAATACATTGCATTATCTTGAACATTATTCAAGGTTAAACCAGCATTATGTACAGAAAAAGACGCATTATATTCTGCATTTAATTTATTCCAATCATATTCAAGATTAGTATTCTTACCATCTGCATTAATAATAGTCAATAATGGATTATATGCTGTACCATATTGAATACTAGTGATTCCTTCGTGATTATTTGCTAAATATTTTTCTGCATTTGGTAGATAGGCATTTAATATTGGCATAGTGTTATCTTCATAAATTCGCCAACTATCTTCTAATTCTTTACTTTCAAGATTTTCATCTTTAACATCAAAATTTCCTACTTCAGTAAAATTAAAGTTATATTGATCTTTTTGGTTACGGTCAGCAAATTCAATTACTTTAACCTCAGTATTTTCACGATTACCAAATTCACTATAAATATTATTACCTTTATCAAATATTTTATTATTTTGAACGCCACCAAAAACATTTGAATTTAGACTACCTTTTTGAGCATCAAATGCTTTTATATAATGTACATTTTTATATTTAATATTATCTATTAATGGATCCTTTGCCCCACCAATAATAAGCATTTTAGAATTATTTAATTTAAAAGTTCTATTCTCTTGATTTAGTTCAAAAGATGCTATATTGCCTACACTATATACATTAGTAAGATTTAAATTACCTAAAACTTCACCATCTTTGCCATCATAATTTACAACCCTACCAACGATACCGCCTATCGTGTTCGAATTATTTTCATTAGGTACTCTAAAGGCACGTAAAGCGCCTAAATTATACACATTAGTAATATTTATATCACCATGTGCAATATTAGCACCTCCAACAATACCACCCAATTCACTTGGAGCGTAATTTTGGTTAACTACGGTAATATTACCAGCATTAAATGAATTTTTTATATTCCCTTTAGCTAAATAACCTGCAATACCACCAACTACATTGTAACCATTATATATATCTCCAAGATTATAAGATTTTTCAATATCACCAGATAAACGACCTACTATACCACCAACATGACGACCAAAAAAATTATATTCTTTATCCCCAATTTGCCCAGTATTATATACATCATACAAAGAAATTTTGGCTGTACTTACATCATTTGAATCACCAACAATACCACCCATATTTAATGGATCTACAGCGCTACCTTTCGTAGCTGATTTACGTGTTGTACTTAAAGTACCGGCATTATATGCTGTTTTAATTTCACCATTATACATTAATCCAGCTATACCACCTACGCCTGTATAACCTTGAATATTACCTGTATTATATGAATTACTTATCGCAGCTTTTGCATTTTCTTGTTTTAATTCTTCCATAGATAAAGTTTTATCACGGTCTACTTTACCTGCTACACCACCTACATTGGCAGCCTTAGCTGAATCACGTACATTATTTACATCTTCAATTATACGTGAATGTACATGACCACGATTACCTACTTTATCTAAAAAAACATTATCTCCATACATATCACCAACAATTCCACCAATATTGCCGATAATAAACTTTTCACTATTATTTTTTATGATTTCTCTCACGAAGCCTTTATCATTACGAGCACCTGTACCCATAATCTCGCCACCATGATTAGTGCTACTAATGATATTACTTGTACCTGTCATATATCCAGCAATACCACCAATATTATGTGCACCATAAACATGATTTTCTTTATTTATCGCATTTTCAATAGAAACATTTTCTGCTCGTCCTACAACACCGCCAACATTTCCTGCAATATACCAATCTTTTTTGTCATTTGGTTCTTGCGGATTATCTACTTTATCAGTTAAAGAACTTTGAACATTTCCTTTTTCATTCAAAACATTTGTGATTTTACCATTTTTTAGAGTACCTACAATACCACCTACATTAGCCACATGCAAGTTTTCTTGCCCTACTCCATGTTGAACAGCAGAATGATATTCATATTTTTCAGTTGTATATCCCTTAGCTGTTACATTTCCATTATTTGTAGCTTGGTCAATAGTAATATCATCTCCATTACCGATAATACCGCCAACATTATATCCACCTACAATAGTTAAAGAATTTTTTACTTCTTGAAGAGAAGTCTTCTCCTTTGCTAAACCTAAAATACCACCAATATTACAAGAATTGTTTCCTAATCCTTCAATATGTCCCATATTTTGGCTATTAATTATTTTCCCGCCTGTAATACTACCAATAATACCACCAACATTAGTATTACCTTTGATACTACCTGTATTAACTAAATCCTTATAAATACCACCATTTGTATTTTCAATTGCATTTCCCGCAATACCACCAACATTTTCCTTACCTTCTACATTAGATGAACTAATAATATTTTCTATAGTTGTATTTTTCGCTAAACCAACTACACTACCAACATTATTTTCTCCAGTACTACTACCGCCACTTAATAATAAATTTTTAATACTAGCTCCATCGGTAACACCAAATAAACCAACATTATTACTATTTTTATCTTTTCCAGTAACATTTAAATCAAAAATCCCATAAGTGATGCCAGCTTCTTTCCACATCAAACCATCTAAATTACCCGTAAAAGCATTATTTTCATCACCTATAGCAGTAAATGCATTCCCAATTGACGCATTTGTATTTAAAGCATCAATATTACCATGTAAAGCATAATTACCAGCTAAATTCGTATTCATATTTTGTAATTGCTCTACATTATCAATCCACATATAGCCTTTGATACTTTGCTTTTCAATTTCAGTGCCATTTTTATCGATTTTAGTAATATTGAAATTCTTATCTTTATTGGCATAAGTTTTATTTGCTTTATCATAAGCTGTATATCCAATTACTACATTATCTGCATCCTGAGAATGAATATTTACATCTGTATTAATGCTATTATTGCCTTTTACTTTATCAATATCTAAGACGATACGGTCTCCTTCAAAACTAATTTTATTAGCTTCAATATGACCTAAATTCATGATTTGTGCATTTGTTAATTGACCTTGTATAGTTGGATTATTACCCTCATTATAAAATGCATTTAAATTTTCATCTGACATCTTCTTATTAGATACATATAAACTACCTACATTAATTGACGCAGATTTACCCACAATTGTACCCGCGGTATTTGCTATGAATACATTACCATTTTTCGCATTTATTGTACCGTAAATTTGAGATATTTTCCCACTATCTATATAGTTTAAAACATTAAAAATACCGCCATTTGCTTTATCAAAATTAACCGTACTCATACTCCCAATGCTAAAATCGCCCCATTTGATTACAGCGTTTTGACCATTCTGTACGATATTCATCATGTTTTCATTTGGTCTGACAATACTACCATTTCCATGAATAAAATGTCCATCTTGTGGCAATGTATCATTACTTATTGACGCCATAACCGGAAAACTATATGCCGTTAGCGCACCAGCAATAAAAGTACCACGAAGCACTCTTAGTATCTGTTTTTGCTTCTTTTTATTCATCATTTTTTATCTCCTTTGATTATTTAAAACATTTTATATACTTGAAACCACATTCGTCCATTATGGTCATGGTCTTCACTTTGATATGGCTGTGCATTAATTTTCCACGCATAATCAAACTGAGCATACCAATCATTTGGCTTACTATAACGTAAACCTAATCCCCAACCAGATAAACTTTCATATTGATTTGCACTTTTAGCCAAACGAACTCTACCTGTATCAATAAAAGTAGCCACTTCTAAACCTTCTATTCCTGTAGCTCGACGAATTTCTAATGTAGCACTATATCCCGCATCCCCACTTGTTTCAGAGGCAGGATATGCTCTTACACTATTTATTCCACCTAAGTAAAAACGTTCACTACCATCTAAATCTCTATTTGCCATTTGAGCATGCAATTCTAAACGAGCATTCCAATCTTTCCAATAACGTACATGATTAAAATCGGCTGTTAATTTATGATAATTACCATCATAATATGCAGAAACATTTTTTGTATCAATATCTCCATACCAATAAATTAAATCTGCATAAGTAAAACGATTGGGTTGATATTCACTAGTAGCAATTCCTAAATGATAAACATCTGCTGATTTTTCATTAATATCTGTATTGGTAAAATCGCCTAAAGCTCCCAAATTTAATTTAACTTGCATATTATCTTTAATTTTACGGTGGTCATATCCATATAAAGCTGTTACACGTTTCGTTTTATCTCGATAAACAGGAGTCAATCCATAAAAACTTAAGCCTTCAGATTCTCCACTAGGATTAATAAAATCATCTAACCAACCAATATCATATGTGCTTTTACTATAACCAATACCCCAGCGAGTACCTCTACTACCAATAGCGGTTTCATAATTAATACCATAGTTATCTGTATCTTCATTTGTACAATATCCACTTAGACCAATTTTATCACCTTGATGCCCTGGATTATTGATTTCTGTATGAAAACCATATCTATATCTTCCGCTACTTTGGCTACCACCATTATCATAAAAAAGATAATTATTCCAAATCGGACGACGTAATACGTCTATAGATACCCCTGTAGTTGCTGGGCGACTACCTGGATATAATGTTGCTTTAGCTATTACACCTGGTAAATCATTTATTTCATTCATTACACTCTCTAATTTTTTATCTGTAATAACCTCATCTTTGTGTAAAGGGTCTATAAATTTTGCCAAAACTCTATCTGCCACTTCACTAGTATTACTATTTAAAGAAATATTATCATATGATGCCACATATATTTTTACTTCCAATTGACCATCTATGACTTCTTGTGGTGGAATTACTGCTTGAGCTACTGTATAGCCTCAATCACGTGTATACTCTGTTATAACTTTAGTTAATTCATTTAATATATTAAAATCAACATTACGATTACTATACTGACCTAAAATACTATTCAATGTTTTCCCATTATGCTCTTTTGGTAATTCAAAACCAGTAATTTTTATATTTTTTACAAAAAAAGCTGGATTTTCTTTTGTTCCAATATTGCCATGATTATATTTTTCATTATTTTTGTCTTCAATAATAGCCTCTTGCTGTCCTGTACGATTATATGGATACTCAACTACTGCTGATTTATCAAAACTTGGTAATGGAGATTCTGCAAAAGCTGGTAAACTATACATTGTGCATAATAAAGTTGTTGCTAATACAATTTTTTTATTCATTTTTTTCTTCATTATTCTCACCCTCAATTAATAAATATATTTACTATATAAATAAGTATACTTTTTATTATTCAATCTTATCAAACTTGTCTTCTACAAACAATACTTTATAAAAAAATATATCTTTTTTGAGCATTAATCTTTACAAAAACAGTACTTTTTATATAAAAAATAACATTTATATTATTTTGTATTTAAATTATTAAACATATTATCTACAAAAAAAGCTTAGTTCTTTACATTTCTAAGAACTAAGCTCTTTTAAATAGTTTAACTACAAAAACATTTATTTAGTTTTTATACTTTTTATATTTTTATATTATTTTTTTACTAATAAACACACTGATTCAACATGTCCTGTTTGTGGGAACATATCTACAGGTTGAATTTCTATTGCTTTGTAACCTAATTCATCTAAAATGCCAATATCTCGTGCTAATGATGCTGGATTACAAGATACATACACTATACGTTTGGGTCTCATTGCTGCAAATGTTTTTAAAACTTCTGGTGCACAACCTGCTCTTGGTGGGTCAGTTACAATTACATCAGGACGCAAACCTTTTTTATAAAGCTGTGGCATTAATTTTGCCGCATCTCCTGTGAAAAATTCTGCATTTCTTATATTATTATCACGTGCATTTGCCATTGCATCACGAATTGCCTCTGGAACAATCTCCATTCCGTAAACTTTTTTAGCTTTTTGTGCTAAAAATAATGAAATTGTACCTGTTCCACAATAACCGTCAATAACTGTTTCTTTCCCTGTTAAGTTTGCATATTTTAATACACATTCATATAATCTTTCTGCTTGTTCTGTATTTACTTGGAAAAAGGATAATGCTGATATTTTAAATTTCAAACTACCTAATCTATCCGTGATATGTGATGCACCCCAAAGGATTTTGCAATCTTTACCCATGATAATATTATTTCTACCAGTATTGATATTTTGCACGATACTAGTTAAATTTGGGATTTTCTTACGTAAAAAATCTACAATTTCACGTACACGTGGTATTTTCGGTTGAGCTGTAACTAATACCACCATAGATTCTGTTTCATCTCTATTTGTACGACCTACCACATGACGAAGTAAACCATAATGTGTTTTTTCATCATAAACGCTTAATTTAAATTTAGTGGCCATTTCACGTACAGCACTAGCAATTAAATTATTAGTTTCTTTTTGAATATGACAATTTGGCGAGTTAATAATATTATGGCTACTATGAGCATAACAACCTACTATGATACCTTCTTTTTTACTTCTACCGATAGGGAACTGCATTTTATTACGATAATTCCATTCATGTACAGAAGGCATAGTATCATGAATAACAATATCTTTTTTTATAGCGATGTGTTCCATCATGTCCATTACTTTTTGTTTTTTAGCTTGAAGTTGTGCTTCATAAGAATAATGTTGTAATTGACAAGCACCGCAATCATCATAAATTTTACAAATAGGCTTTATTCGTTCTGAGGTTTTTTGAATGATTGAAACAATTTCTCCTGTTGCATAATTCTTCTTAACAAGAGTAATTTTTGCCTCTACAATTTCACCCGGTAAAGCATATGGTACAAAAACTGTAAAGTTTTCATAACGGCCTACACCTTCGCCACTTTGTCCCATCCCTGTGATATTTATTTCATATTTCTGTCCTACTTGAACAGGAATTTTTTTCTTCATTAATAAAAAAATCCTTTCTTTTCTCTACTAAAGTTATATCTATTTTTTATTTATCTTTTTAATCATAAACAAATTTTATTTAGCAAAATCTACTTTTTCTAATAATTCAAGTGGATTTTCTAATAAAACATCTGCTCCATTTTTTTGTAATTCTTCAGCATCTCTAAATCCCCATAATACGCCAACTGCAAACATATTTGCATTTTGGGCAGTCTGCATATCTACATCAGAATCACCAAGATATGCTATTTCTTCTGGTTTTAGTCCCCAATGTTTAGCAATCATCAATACTTTACCTGGGTCTGGTTTACGTTTTAAACCTTGTTTATCACCAATAATTTCATCAAAAATATTATCACCAAAAATAATACGAATGATTTCTTTAGCGGCTTCATCATGTTTATTAGTACATACACCGATTTTTATATTTTGCTGTTGTAAAGCTTTTAATAAATCAACAATACCATCATATGGTGCAGTATGGTCTAAATTGTGTTTAGCATAAATTTCTTTAAATCTAGCTAACGCAGGTTCTAATAAATCTTGTTTACCTTCAGGAAGTGAACGTTCTACTAATTTTCTAATACCATTACCTACACGATATTTATAACTTTCAATATCGTATGTTGGTAATTTATATTCTGTAAGTACCGTATTTACACTATTAGCTAAATCTGTTAAGGAATTGACAAGTGTACCATCAAGGTCAAATATAACACCTTTGTAATTCATGAAAAACAACCTTCTTCTTATTTATTTTACTTATTTTATAACATATATATTTTAAACCATCTGCAAATTAATATACTTCATAGATAAAAGCTCTGCTTTATACAGAGCTTTCATTAATTTATTGTTGTTATTATTTTTCCGTAATTAAATTTAATAATATCTCCGCTATCTGTTTCAATTTCCATGGTTGCATTTTTAGCACAGGAATAGCTTGCTTGTATTGATGAATTGTAGCCATAATCACCACATCACTAGTTTCTTTACTTAAATCCGCACAATGTCGTGAAATTGCTACTTCGCCACCTTTACTTAAAAATGTCTGTTTTAAGATATTGGCAGCTTTTGTATTTACATCACAAAGTTTAATTACTTTAAATATAGCTTTGTCCTGCATGATAGCAATACCTGCTGGAGTACATTCAATTGCTTTTAATTCTTCTTGAACTTCATCTATAGTATTTAAATCTAATATTTGCATTTTAAAATCTTGCATTTTATTTACCTATTATATTTATTTCACTAATTAAACTAAATATGGATTAGCCATTTTTTCATAAGCAATTGTTGTAGGCCCACCATGACCTGGATAAACATCATAACTTTCATCTAATGGCAAAATTTTAGTTTTTAAATTAAATACTAAATCTGACAAAGAACCTGTAGGGAAATCTGTTCTACCAATAGAACCTGCAAATAAAGAGTCTCCACTCATTACTACATTTTCACCTACTAAACAAATACCACCTGGTGTATGTCCCGGCGTATGCACTACTTTTAAATTACAATTACCAAAAGAAATAATATCCCCTTCATGCAAGATAATATCTGCATCTTGAGATATTATAGGTCTACCCATATAGCCACATTCAGAAAGATTTAAACTAGGACTAATTAGCATCGCTTTATCCGCCTCATGAATAGCAAGCGGTGCATGAAAAGCCTCTCCCAATTCTTTATTTGCCCCTATATGGTCAGCATGTCCATGTGTATTTACAATATATTTTACTTTTAAATCCAATTTATTTACTAATTGAATAATTTTATCTGCGTCATCACCAGGGTCTACAATAATCGCATCTAAAGTTTGTTCATCATATAAAACATAACAATTTTCCATAATTGGCCCAACAACTAATGCTTTTATTTTCATAAGAACTTTCACCTTCTTTTAAAATTTATTATTCTTTTGCTGAAGTTAATGTACGGCGAACACTATACACATCTTTTAGACGACGAAGTGTATTCATTAATTGTTCTGCACGTGCAAGATTTTTCGTATGGAAAGTAATCGTCATTACTGCTGTTTTATTACTAGCAATACTACGAGAAATAATATTTTCAATATTTATTTTCGCATCAGAAAATCTAGCTATAATATCCGTAAGCAAACCTTGTCTATCATAACAACCTATCTCAATAGTTACTGGATAAGATTGGTCAGTACAAATATCCCAATTCACATCAATTACACGGCGCATATCATTACCTTCACGTAAAACATTTGGGCAATCAGCTCGATGTACAGAAACACCTCGTCCACGTGTAATATAGCCAATAATTTGATCACCTGGAATAGGATTACAACATTTTGCCAAATGTACTAAAAAGCCATCTTCACCTTCAACCAAAATACCATGACTTGATTTTTTCTTCGGATTTTTGGGCTTAATTTTTTCTAACATTTGGGTAATATCCGGTGGTGTAACTTCTTGTAAATCTTTTTTATAAAAAGCAATCAATTTGCTCATAATACTATTTACAGTAATACCACCAAAGCCAATAGTTGCCAACATATCATCTATATTTTGGATATTTAACTTTTTAGCCACTAATAGTAAACGGTCATTTTTAGCTAAATCTTTAAAATTATACCCTAAATGTTTTGCTTCATTTTCTAATAATTCCATACCACGTTCAATATTTTCTTCACGACGTTGTTTTTTAAACCATTGACGAATTTTGGTACGAGTCTGCGAAGAGGCTACGATATTTAACCAATCCGGACTTGGCCCATTATTTTGTTTATTCGTAATAACAGATACAATATCACCATTTTGTAAGGTATATTCAAGTGGTACAATCTTACCATTTACCTTTGCCCCCACACAATGATTGCCTACATCAGTATGAATATGATAAGCAAAATCAATTGGATTTGAGCCCTTTGGTAAATTTATAACATCGCCACGTGGAGTATATACAAACACTTCGTCAGAAAAAATATCTATTTTTAACGCTTCAAAATACTCTCTTGGATCAGAAAATTCATCTTGTAACGTAATCATTTGACGAAGCCACGACAATTTTTTATCATAATCACTATTAGCGCCAATACTTTTATTACCAGATTCTTTATATTTCCAATGAGCAGCAATACCGTATTCTGATACAGCATGCATTGCAAATGTTCGTATCTGTATTTCTAGCGGAATACCATTATCAGTAATTACCGTAGTATGCAAAGATTGATATCCATTGGTCTTAGGTACTGCAATATAATCTTTAAAACGACCAGGAAGAGGTTTCCACATAGCATGAATAATTCCTAAAACAGTATAACAATCAGGAATAGTCTGTACTAATACACGCACTGCTAATAAATCAAAAATATCTGAGATATCTTTGTTACTTTTTTTCATTTTACGGTAAATACTGTAAAAATGTTTCGCACGACCTTTAATCTCACCTTGAAGATGAATTTTATCAAACTCTTGCTGAATTTTATTAATTGCATTATCAATAAATTCTTGACGTTCATTACGTTTTTGATTTACTTTATCTACTAAATCATAATACGTTTCTGGTTCTAAATAACGTAGGCATAAATCTTCAAGTTCCCATTTTATATTAGAAATCCCTAATCTATTTGCAAGCGGTGCATACACCTCTAAAGTTTCTTTAGCTATACGTTTTTGTTTTTCTTCACGCATATATTTTAATGTACGCATATTATGCAAACGGTCGGCTAACTTTATCATAATTACACGAATATCTTTAGCCATAGCTAAAAACATTTTACGATAAGTCTCTAATTGCTGATCTTCTTTTGATTTATACTTCATTTTACTAAGTTTAGTCACACCATCAATAAGCATGGCTACTTCTTCACCAAACATTTCTTTCATTTGCTCAATAGTATAAATCGTATCTTCAACTACATCATGTAGTAATGCAGCAGCAATAGTTACATCATCAATATGTAATTCAGTTAAAATCATAGCCACATGAAGAGGATGAGTAATATACATTTCACCAGAAATACGGCGTTGGTCAGCATGAGCTTCATAAGCTAATTTATAAGCCTTTTGAATTAATTCAAAATTAGCATTAGGATCATAACTCTTTACAGTATTAATAATATCATCTATTGTAATATCTAAGTTATCATTGTTCATAATTATCACTCCAAATTAATACTGATACAGAAAACTATTTTCATCATAATATATATAATACATATAAAAAAATATATATAAAATTATAAAATAATGATAATATATATATATAAGTTAATCAAGATAATATGTTTTTATTATTTTATAAATATAATAAAAACACTTTAAAATAATAAATTCTTTAAAAATATTTAAGGATAGGTGGATAAAATGAATATAAAAGCTGAAAAACTCAAAGAATATTTAGCACAAAAAAATATCACAACATTTAAAGTGGAAGAACAATCTGATGAAAACAATGAAAATCTCCGTTGTGTATTTCATACATATGTAAAAATTTACGGTCAAAATCTTCCTGTAGTTGTTATCTTAGATGACAGTATCTATACTATCATTCGTGTACAAGTTATCCCTGATATTCAGTATATGAAGAATCGTGAGGCATTTATTAACTGTATAAACGAAATGAATGTAAATTATAAAGCCGTAAAATATTATTTAAATGTAGATAATGCTTTATATTTGGATATGTATATTCCTAGTAATACAGATGATATTGATGGCGATTTATTAGTAAGCTTATTAGATGCTATTACTACACACTTAGAAAAAGAATATCCAAATTGGATGAAACTTCTCTGGTGCTAATAAAATAGTTAAAAACAAAAGCCATTGTAAAAAATCAATGGCTTTTGTTACTATATAATAGATACAATCATGAAATCTTGACACTAATTCTAAAAACCTTTAAAATACTTCTATATGGTTACATTACCTATATGGATTTGTAAAGAATATTTAGAAAAATTTAATGTAAAGGGGGGTGGAGATTATCGTTGAATTATTATTAGCGATAATACTTGCACTAGTTATCGGCTTAGGTGTAGGTTATTGGTTGCGCAAACGAAGTGCAGAATCTCAAATTGGCTCTGCGGAAGTTGAAGCAAGAAGAATTATTACTGAAGCAGAAAAACAAATTGAAACTAAAAAGAAAGAAGCAACTCTTGAAGCAAAAGAAGAAATACATAGAATGCGCCAAGAGTTAGATCGTGATACTAAAGACCGCAGAAATGAACTTTCTCGTCAAGAACGTCGTTTAGTTCAAAAAGAAGAAAATTTAGATAGAAAAATAGATTCTTTAGAGAAAAAAGAAGAAGTTTTAAGTCGTAAAGAAGCAGAAGTAGACAAATCTCAAGCAAAAGTAGATGCTCTTCATGCTAAACAACTTGAAGAATTAGAACGTATCTCCGGACTTACTACTGAAGATGCACGCAATATGTTACTTGCTGATGCAGAAATCGAAATCAAACATGATAAAGCCGTAATGATTAAAGAATACGAACAACAAGCTAAAGAAGAAGCTGAAAAACGTGCTCGTAATATTATTTCTTTGGCTATTCAAAGATGTGCTGCTGACCATGTAGCAGAAACAACTGTTTCTGTAGTAGCATTACCAAATGATGAAATGAAAGGCCGTATTATTGGTCGTGAAGGTAGAAATATTCGTGCTTTAGAAACAATGACAGGAATTGATTTAATCATTGATGATACTCCTGAAGCCGTTATTTTATCTGGTTTTGACCCAGTTCGTCGTGAAATTGCTCGTATTGCCTTAGAAAAACTTATTACTGATGGACGTATTCACCCAGCTCGTATTGAAGAAATGGTGGAAAAATCTCGTAAAGAAGTTGAACAACGCATCAAAGAATCTGGGGAACAAGCTTGTTTCGAAACAGGCGTACATGGTTTACATCCAGAAATTGTAAAATTATTAGGACGTTTAAAATATCGTACAAGTTATGGTCAAAACGTATTAAATCACTCTATAGAAGTAGCTCATTTAGCAGGTGTTATGGCCGCTGAATTAGGTGTAGATGTAAACTTAGCAAAACGTGGCGGTTTATTACATGATATTGGTAAAGCTATTGACCATGAAGTTGAAGGCCCACATGTTACTATTGGTGCTGATTTAGCTAAAAAATATCGTGAATCTGCAGATGTTGTCAATGCTATCGGTGCTCATCATGGTGATGAAGAAGCGAAAACTGTTGAAGCTGTATTAGTTGCAGCCGCTGATGCTGTATCTGCCGCACGTCCTGGAGCTAGACGTGAAAGCCTAGAATCTTATTTAAAACGTTTAAAACGTCTTGAAGAAATTGCTGAATCATTTGAAGGGGTTGACCGTTCATTTGCTATTCAAGCAGGTAGAGAAATTCGTATCATGGTTAAACCTGAAAAAATGGATGATATTTCAACAGTAGCGTTAGCTCATGATATTACTAAGAAAATAGAAGCTGAACTTGAATATCCAGGTCAGATAAAAGTAACAGTAATTAGAGAAACTCGTGTCGTTGATTATGCAAAATAAAGATAATAATTTCTTTTGACATAAATATGATATTCATAAAAAAGTAGTTATTAATTTAATAGCTACTTTTTTTTATTAAAAAAACATCTTAACTATTTTGTTTATTTGCATTACTGCCTTATTCAAGGTAAAATGAATTATCAGTATCAATAATTAAATGAGGTATAAACATGCAAATCGCAAAAAATAAATTAGCAAAAAAACCTAATATGGATTGTGTAAATTTAGTAACAACAATTTTAGCTTGCTATCCACAAATTAGTACGCTTTCTATTATAGATTCTAATGAAACTATCCATTTACATTATATTTTAAATAAAGTATTGAACAATACGAAAATAAATGAAATAAAAAAAACATTATTTGAAAATCTACAGACATATCAATATTTACAAAAATTTACTGCTGACATTAATGATATAAACATATCTATTAAAGAAAATTTTACATTTATTGATATTACTAGAGATATATGTAGTTTTTCTTATGGTGAATTAAATTTATTAAATAATCTATTACTAGAATATTTAACAGATTTATTGATTATTGATGCAGATAAAAATACTATTGATGAACTCAACTTTGAACAAATTATGCTAATTGATAACCTTTTAGGTAATTTAAAAGTTTCCCCTATTGAAGAAACAATCACTGGTATTCGTGAACAAGGTAGAGTTGTTGTATTTAATTAAGAAGAATAAATTATAAGAGGCGAAGTTATTTTGAAAATATTAATTGTTGGTGATGTTTGTGGTAAACCTGGTAGAGAAACATTTAGAAAATTTATTCCCCAGTTAAAAGAAGAACATAATATAGATATTATCATGGTAAATGGTGAAAATATTGCTGGTGGCCGTGGCATCAGTCGTAAAACTTTAGATGAAATTTATAATGCAGGTGCAGATATTGTAACTTCTGGTAATCATATTTGGGACCAAAAAGAAATTTTATCATTTATTGATGATGAACCATTTTTAACACGTCCTGCAAATTATCCTGAAGGTGCTCCTGGAAAGGGTTATTGTATCTATCCATTTAAAGCTAAAAATATCGGTGTTATCAATGTTTCTGGTAGAACATTTATGCCACCAATGGATTGTCCTTTCCAAAAAGTCGATGAAATCTTAAAAGAAATAAAAAATGAATGTGATATTATTTTAGTAGATATTCACGCAGAAGCTACTTCTGAAAAAATTGCTATGGGCTTTTATCTTGATGGTAAAGTAACATGCGTTGTAGGCACTCATACACATGTTCAAACAGCTGATAATCGCGTTTTACCTCAAGGAACTGCTTATATCAGTGATCTAGGTATGGTTGGCCCATATAATTCAAGCTTAGGCGTCAATGTGAATAATGCTATTGATAAATTCATAACTTGTAGGCCTGTTCGTTTTGAAATGGCCAGCGGTCCAAATGTATTTTCTGCTGTTATTTTAGATTTAAATGATGATAATAGTGTAAAATCTTTTGAACGTATTTTATTACATGAAGAATAATTTATACTAAACTTCTTTGAAAAAAGGATTTTTAATACTTTTTAGCGAAAATAAATAGTATTCCTAATGTGAAGAGGTGTACTAGTCATGGAAGTATTAAAAGTATCAACAAAATCTAATCCAAATGCCGTAGCAGGAGCATTAGCCGGAGTCCTTCGAGAAGAAAAAAGCGTAGAGCTACAATCTATCGGAGCAGGTGCACTAAATCAAGCGATAAAAGCAGTAGCCATTGCACGTGGATTTATGGCACCTAGTGGAGTCGATTTAATTTGTATACCAGCTTTCGCAGATATTACAATCGACGGTGAAGAACGTACTGCTATAAAACTTATTATAGAATCACGATAATATATTGATTAAATTTAACATTTTTAGATTAGATTTAGATCGAATTTTCATGATATGTCTAAGGCTTTATTAATTTAAATTTCTAGATTTAATAATATAAAGTCTTAGACATAATTCACATTTCAGCTAAAATTTTATCGAATATAAATAATAAAAAATCCTCAAAACATTTTGTATATTATTAGTAAAGGAGTAGCAGAGAAACTATGGACGTTATTGCTTTAGTAGGCCCAAGTGGAACAGGTAAGTCTCATCGTGCTTTGATGGTAGCAAGACAAAATAAAGCTGATGCGATTATAGATGATGGTATTTTAATAAAAGATAATAAAATAATAGCTGGTTATTCAGCGAAACGAGAAGCTAGTAAAATCATGGCTATTCGCCGAGCTGTTTTTGTAATTCCAGGTCATGCCGAAGAAGTACAACAAGCTATTGCTCAAGAAAAACCTAAACGAATTTTAATTTTAGGAACTTCCGAAAATATGGTACACCGCATTGATAAAGCTTTAAATTTACCTCCAATAAGTAGAATTATCAATATTGCTGATATTGCAACTAAGGCGGAAATGGCTAAAGCTCAATTTTATCGTAATCGTGAAGGTAAACATATTATCCCTGTACCAACAATTGAATTAAAGCCTCATTTTTCAGGATATTTAATCGACCCCATTCAATCTTTTTTCAAAAAATCTAGTACTAAACGTCGCCGTTTAGGTGAAAAATCGATTGTTCGTCCTATATTTAGTTACTATGGTAGATTAATTATCGATGATGCAACTATTGTATCTATCATTAAATATATCTCTAAAAACAAAGACTTTGATTTTAAAGTATCACATATTCACGTTGAGCATGTTTGGGAAAATGGTGAAGATAAAGGCATCAAAATCTCTTTTGATATCGTTTTAACTTATGGTAAACATATTCCTTCGACAATCAAAGAAATTCAAAAGAAAATCAAAGAATCTATTGAATATATGACTGGAATGTTTGTTCATGATGTAAATGTTATCGTCAAAGGCTTAAAATTCAATAATTAATATCTATATATAAAAATATTTTGACTTATATATACCAAAAGTAATATTATATAATAAGATTTTATAATTTTATTGGTACTAAAAAGTACTCTACACCTCTATTATTATAGAAAAGAGTACTTTTTTATTTTATATTAATATATTAAGGAGAAGAATAGCCATGAATGTAAAAGCCGAAAAATTCCAAAAATATTTAACTGAAAAAAATATTACTTGTTTTACAACAGAAGAAATTGCCGAAGATAAACTTCACACTGTAGTATTTCGTTCATCTATCAATCTTAATAACCAATTATTACCTATGGGAATTATTTTAGATGATAGTATCTATAGTTTAATTCGTGTACAAATTGCACCAAATGTACAAAACAAAGATAAATTGCTTGCCTTCTTTGACGAATTAAATGCTAAATATAAAGCATTTAAATATTATACTAATGATTCTGGCGTATACTTAGATGCTTGTGTATTAAATGCTGATATTAATAATGATATTATCTTATTCATTAGCGATAGCATTGTAAAAAATTTAAATGAAGTTTATCCACAAATTATGGAAACACTTTGGAGTAAATGATTTTGTATCGATACACTTTGCACTTTTTTTCCTATTTAATTGACTTTTAGATTTCAGATATCTATAATGCTAGATAAATCTATTATTTGAAATAAGGGTGATTTTTATGGCATTAGAGAATTATAAAGCATTTACCATCGCAGGTTCTGACACTTCTGGCGGAGCAGGTATGGAAGCAGATTTAAAAACTTTTGAAGAAATGGGCGTTTATGGTATGGTGGCTCTTACTGTCATCGTAGCTCAAAATCCTAAAGATTGGGCTCATGATATTTTTCCTATTGATATCAATACTATCGAACGTCAAATTGCTACAGTTGGTGAAGGTATCGGTGCCAATGCAATGAAAACTGGTATGCTTGGTTCTGCTGAGCTTGTAGAATTAGTAGCAAAATCTATTGATAAATACAATTTTAAAAATGTAGTAATCGACCCTGTAATGGTGTGTAAAGGTATTGATGCTATTATGGTTCCTGACGCTGCTGTTGCTATAAAAAAATTATTAGTACAAAAAGCTGATGTAATTACACCAAATACAGTAGAATCTGCTTATCTTGCTGATATGGAAAAAGTTGAAACACTTGAAGATATTAAACAAGCTTGCGTAAAAATCAATCAATTAGGTGCAAAAAATGTTATCATAAAATCTGGTAGTCGTGTTGAAGGCGATTACATGATTGATGTATTATTTGACGGTAAAGATTTTACAATCGAACAAAAACCTAAAAAACAACATATTTATAATAATGGTGCAGGTTGTACATTCTCTGCTGCTATTACTGCTGGTTTAGCTAAAGGCTTAAATATCCATGAAGCATTTAAACAAGCACAATTATTTATTGATAAAGCTGTAGAAAACTCTTTCGCTATCAATAAATTCTCTGGTGCTCTTGCTCATTGGAAAACTAGATAATTATCTAAAAAATAAAAAATGTAAATAAATAAAAAGTATCTTTTCTTTTATATTAATGTATATATTAGAAAAGATACTTTTTTATTTTGTCTTTATTCATGAAAATTTTTACGCAATAATGCTATTTCTTCAGCATAACCTTTATGGTCATTTGGTGTTTCTAAAATAAATGGCAAATTTTTTAATTTATGATGATTTATTATTCTAAAAATCGCCTCTAAGCCGATTTTTCCTTGCCCTATTTTTTCATGACGGTCTTTATGACTATTTAAATCATTTTTACTATCATTTAAATGTATAGCTTTTAAATTCTCTAAACCAATAATTTTATCAAAATCCTGCAATACTTCATCTAAATGATTTACAATATCATAACCTGCGTCCCACACATGACATGTATCTAAACAAACACCAATTTTTTCTTTTATTTGTACTTTATCGATAATGGCTTTTATTTCTTCAAAAGTTTTACCAACTTCCGTACCTTTGCCCGCCATCGTTTCAAGTAAAATAGTTGTTGTTTGTTCCTTCCACATCACTTCATTTAAACAATCGCTTATAGCCTGAATACCATATTCTATTCCTTGTCCAACATGACTGCCTGGGTGAAAATTATAATAATTATGTGGCAATTTTTCCATACGTAATAAATCATCAGCAATCGTAAGTCTAGCAAATTCACGTACTTCCTCACGATTAGAACATGGATTTAAAGTATATGGTGCATGTGCTACTAAAGTTTGAAAGTTATGCTCGTTTGCTAATTGGATAAAATTTAATACATCTGTTTCATCAATATCTTTAGCTTTACTTCCTCGTGGATTTCGTGTAAAAAAAGCAAATGTATTGGCATCTAATTTTAAAGCCTCTTTTCCCATATTAACAAAACCTTTTGATGAAGAAAGATGATTTCCTATATATAAAATAATACTCACCTCTTAATATTTTAAACAGTAATCAATAATTAATATTAACTAATAGATATTATACCATATAAGTTTTATTTGTAAAATATAAAGGATTTTGTTTATTTTATAATGAATTATTATATTAATTTAATATTTTACAAAAAGAGGGTTTGAATATGGAAAAATTAGACACTATTTTAAAGATAGCTAATATCATTAGTAATAATGATGATGACGTTTTAGCTGAAATAACTGACAATATTTCTAATATAAAATTACATGCTAAAGAACATCTCGAAGATTTTGAAGCTCGTAATGCCCCTTTAAAATATACTTCTTATGAAGACTTTAATTGGGCGGTTGCCATAAATATACTAATCAGAAACAACTATATCATTCAATGCCCCTTCCAAACTAATATCATAGATTTTGGTTGGGAAATTCGTAGTCTACGTACATTTAAAGAATATGGTCTTTTCTTAGATGGCAAATTTGTAGAAGACGATATCGACCTTTCTAGTTATGATTATGATGAAGACGATGAATATGATACCTATGATGATGAAGCAACTTATTCTGATGAAGATGGTATTGTTGAATGGTGTAAAACTTTAGACAATAAATGGTTTGATGAAGATATTTGTATTGGCATGATTGATATAAGTGAAAATGTATTTACTTTATTTTTAGCCTGCGAAGAAGATTTAGAAACACTTGAAGATTTAGCAGATAATATCGGAAAAATAATCTCTAGCGTTTACTAATAAAAAAACAGTAATGATAGAAATTATATCTATCATTACTGTTTTTTATCTATTATCTATTTATTTTTTATGACTAATTTATGACGCTTGGCGTTCTGTTGTGCTAACTGCAATTGTTACAGCAGCATCACCTGTAATATTTAAGCATGTACGAATCATATCAAGTACACGGTCAATACCAGCAACAAGTGCTAAACCTTCCATTGGAAGACCAACAGTTTGTAATACTAAAGCAAGCATGATAACACCCGCACCAGGAACACCTGCAGTACCTACAGACGCAAGTGTACCAGTCAATACTATCATTAACATTTGACCTGCTGTTAAATCAATACCATAAACATTAGCAATAAAAATTGCACAAACACCTTGATAAATCGCTGTTCCGTCCATATTAATTGTAGCACCTAATGGCAATACGAAACTTGCAATAGATTTATCTGCACCCAAATTTTCTTCACAATTTTTCATATTAACAGGAAGAGCTGCAGCAGAGCTACATGTAGTAAAACCAAGAAGCATTGTTTCTGTCATACCTTTGAAGAATTTAATTGGGCTAATTTTACCAAAAGTAGAAACAATACTAGAATAAACAACTAAAGCATGAATTATACAACCAACATATACTGTAGCAATTACAGATAAAAGTGGTAATAATACTCTAGGACCATTAGCAGCAACTACTGGTACAAGTAAAGCAAAAACACCATATGGAGCAAGATTCATAATCATAGAAATCAATTTATAACTTACTTCAGCTAAAGAATCAAAGAAACCAAGTAAAGGTTCACCTTTTTTACCAACACTTGTAATACCAATACCAAGTGCTAAAGCAAAAACAATGATTGGTAACATATCTGCTTTAGCCATAGACATAATAGGATTTGCAGGAATCATACCTACTAATACTTGCATAAATGTAGGCGCTTCTTTCACTTCTGGAGCTTTATCAGCCATTAAATCTAAACCTACACCAGGTTGTAATAAGCTTGCAATACCTAAAGCAATAACAAGTGCTACAGCAGTTGTTACCATATATAATAAGATTACTTTTATACCAATACGACCTAATTTTTTTGTATCCCCAAGGCTAGTTACACCACATACGAGAGATGCCAAAACAACAGGTACGATAATCATTTTAATTAAATTAATAAACATTGTACCAAATGGTGCAACGTATGCTTTTAGCCAAGGTAAGTTTTCTTCACCAAGAACAAGACCTACGATGACAGATAAAATTAAAGAAATAAAAATTTTAATGGATAAGTTCATCATCAAATCTCCTTATGAAATTATTTATCAATAGATATAAATATTATTTATACTCTCATATCTATTGAAAATACTTGTCTATTATATAAAATAAATTTTAACTTTACAATACTTTTACTTAATGAATAAAAAATACATTAAAATACATTCAAAATAGAGAATTATCAGAATTTGTCTATTCTTAAGAGAATAAAGTCTTATTTTTGATTCAATCTAGCAATAATTAATATTTATACTTATTTTTTCATAAAAATTTTTTAACTAGATTTGTGATAAAGTCACAGAAATAATTTTTTATTTAATCTATAATAACTGTAGAAAGTTAAATATAAACATTTTTAAATTGGTTACATTAATTACATTAGGAGGAATAATATTATGTTAATTCATGCAGATGCAAATGCTTTTAATAAACTATTAGATAACAAATCCACTTTTGTGGTAGATTTCTTTGCTACTTGGTGCGGCCCTTGTAAAATGATGGGTGCTGTATTAGAAAAAATAGCACCTGAACAAAACTTTGATATCTTAAAAATCGATATCGATGAAAATCCTCAACTTGCTGAAAGCTATGATGTTATGGTCGTTCCTACTTTATTATTCATCAAAGACGGTGAAGTTGTTGGTCGTGAATCTGGATTTTTCTCCCAAGATAAATTTACAGATTTAGTTGCACAATATCTTAAATAAAAGCAAAAATCAGGACTTGGTTAATTTAAACCAAGTCCTTTTTATATTTTAATATCCATCTTGATGTTTTATAAACTAATAAGTATAATATAGTTAACATATTTTAATATTTTTTATAAATTCTTATACAATTGGTGAAATATTATGCGATACCATCACATCAAAAGATATAATAAAAGAGCGCTTTATGCAAACGCTAAAAAACAATCTTTAATCAAAAAAAATTTATTTATATTTTTTTCTAGTCAATGGTTCTCTTTACTCGGATCAACTATTGTATCTTTTAGCATTATTTGGTATATAACTTTAACAACTTCATCTGCTACCTTAGTAGCAATTTCTATTATTTGCACTTATATTCCACAAATAATAATCTCTATCTTTGCTGGTAGCTTAGGCGATAAATATAATAAAAAATTGCTTATTATTCTAGGTGATGCTATTACAGCTTTTGCTACATTAGTTTTAGTCATATTATTTTTTTTAGGTTATCAATCAATCTATTTAATTTATTTATTATGTATTTTTCGTTCGATTGGGTCAGGTATTCAAACTCCACTTGAAAATGCTTTTATTGCTACTATTTGTCCTAAAAATTTATTACAAAAAACTAATAGTATCTATTCTATTTTAAACTCTATAATTAACATGATTTCGCCTACTATTGCCGCTTTATTATTAAATTTTTATTCTTTCGAATTCATTTTATGTATAGATTTCATTACAGCAATTATTGCTATTTCTTTATTTCAAAAAATAAAATATCATGAGTATACACATTTTACTAATACTAATAATACTGATAAAACTTTGTTTTCCTCATTTAAAGATGGCATTATCTATTTAAAAACTAATACTTACTTACGTTACAGTATATTCTTTTTTCTAATTTTTTATTTTTTTATGTCTGTCCCTGGATTTTTAACACCTGTATTAGTAAGCACTAAATTTAGTAATGACAGTATTTATCTTGCCATAAATGAAACTTCTTGGTTTCTAGGTAACTGTCTTGGTGGATTTATTATGTATAAATTAACCATAAATAGCAAATTATACGCCATGACTTTATCTTGCTTTCTTTTTGGTATTTTAATTTTAAATTTAGGTCTTGCCAATAACTTTATTTTTTATATTATTATCATGTTCTTTTCAGGTATTATTATGCCTATATTTAACACTTCTAATTTAACAGCTATTCAAGAAAATACTGTGCAATTTATGCTTAGTAGAGTTTTTTCTAATATAAACATTTTAATGAACATCTCTACTGTTATCGGTATTTTATTTTTTGGTATAATTGGTGATTTCATCGCTATCGATAAATTACTCATTCTCACTGGTAGTTTTATTATGTGTTTAGCTTTTTTTATTTGGCAAATGTATAAACGTTTTTCAATTTAAAATTCAACAATTCTTTATAATAAAAACGAGCAATATCTATAAAATTGCTCGTTTTATTATTTTTATTAACTTTTTATAACATTTGTTCCGTCAAACTGTGGTACAAAATCTTTAGTTGCTGTGTTACCTTGTTGGATAAAGCAATGCTTTACACCTAAGTCTAAAGCATAATCAACAACTTTATCATACTCAAATGTCGTTAATTTTCGTTTTAATTTTGGATGAGTACATGCTTTATACATTGGTGTATATTGATTCATCAAGCTTAAATATATATTATCACCAAATGTTTTATATAAGTATTCTACAATTTGCATACTTTCTTTATAATACCATGGCAAAATAAGATGACGCACAATAACACCTTTTGTCATTATTCCATTATCATTAAATTGTGGTTTACCTACAAGTTCATACATTTTAGAAATAGCCTGTTTCGCTACTTGAGGATAATTAGGAGCATGAGAAAATTCCTGTGCTGTTTTTGCTAAAAAATATTTAAAATCAGGCAGAAAAATATCTACATATCCTTTTAATAACTCTAATGTTTCTATATTTTCATAACCACTTGTATTATATACCACAGGAATATTGAATCCATTTTTTTTTGCTATATCTAAAGCTTCAATAATTTGTAATACATAATGCGTAGGTGTAACTAATTCTAAACAATGAGCTTTTCTTCCTTGCTGTTCTAGAAAAATTTCTGCTAATCTTTCTATTGTTACTTCATAACCTTTGCCTTCTGTACTAATTTCATGATTTTGGCAGAAAATACATCGCATACTACAATGAGAGAAAAAAACCGTGCCTGCTCCATTCGTTCCAGATAGACACGGTTCTTCCCATTGGTGTAAAGATACGAGTGCAACTTCCACTTTATCACTAGCATGACAAACCCCAAATGATTTTCTGCGGTCTACATTACACATTCGTGGGCAAAGTGTACAATTTTGCATATCCATACAAACACCTTATTTATTAAATTTAATGATTAGCTAATTGAAAAATAGCATATACATCATCATAGTTTAGTGATACAAAATTACCAATAGTTTTGGTTTTATTATCTGTGCACATATTACTTAAATAAACAATCTCTTCATCAGCTAATTTTTTACCAACTAACTGACTAATACTTGTAGGTAACCCTAAACTTGCAAAAAAGTTTTCTACTTCTTTAATTGTTTGTAAGGCTGCCTCTTCATTTTCTCCAGTAATATTAAATAACACATTACCTAAATGACAAAAACGATTTATATCATGTTTATATATATATCTTGCCCAAGAAGCCCACATAGTAGTGAGTGAAGCTCCATGAGTAGCGTCAAATTTGGCACTTAATTCATGTCCAAATTTATGCACGCTAAAATCTTTTGTACGTCCAAGACCAGTAATATCATTATGTGATAAAGAACCTGCATACATTATTTCACTATGAGCGATATAATTTGTTGGTTCTTCAAGCATTTTTTTTCCTTGAGTCATCACATCTTTTAATAAACCTTCAGCAATATAATCTGTTAGGTAATTATGCTGTTCTTTCGCAAAATAACGTTCAATTGTATGCATAAAGATATCTGCTATACCACAAGCTTTTTGTTTTTGTGGGGCAGTATACGTAAGCTCTGGATTCATAATGGCAAAGCAAGGTCGATTAAATGGAGTATTAATACCACGTTTTTGACCTGTAACTTCATTAGTCAATACTGCTGAATCGCTTGTTTCACTACCTGCTGCTGCTAAAGTAACAATACTTGCCATTGGTGTAGTCGCTACTAAATCTACTTTTTTAGTCCAAATATCCCAAATATCATGTTCAGGGTATTTTAAACCATGAGCAATTGCTTTGGCTGTATCAATAACTGAACCGCCACCAATCGCCAAAATAAAATCAACATTAGCTTTTAATGCTGTTTTTACTGTTTCATTTACAAAAGAAACGATAGGATTGGGCTGTACACCACCAATTGTTATATATGCTAAATCAGCTAAAGTTAATTGTTTACAGATTTTTTCTAACAAGCCACTACGGACAATAGAGCCCCCACCATAAACAATCAAAACTTTATGTCCATTGTATTTTTTTATTAAAGAAGCTACGTTTTCTTCACTATCTTTACCAAAAACTATTTCGGTAGGACAATAAAAATTAAATTTTTCCATTTTTAACCTCAATCAATCTTATAAATTTTTCAGACTATAATCTTAATTTTTAATAATATCTTCTACATTAATATCTGAAATAGATTTTACAATCATATCTGCACGAGATAAATCTTGAGGTCCAGAATTTGGATTATCATAAGCGATACAATAAGCCCCTGCGTCCTTAGCTGCAATAATCCCTGCAGTAGCATCTTCAATAACTGCACACTCTTCTGGTTTAAAACCTAAAGCTTTTGCTGTTAATTGATAAATTGCTGGATTTGGTTTACTTGCAGGAAGCTCTGCTCCGCTTAAAATATATTCAAAACAATCATTTAACCCAAATTTTGTTAATACTGCATTAATAACTTTTCTATCTGCAGAAGAGGCCAATGCTACTGGTATACGATTATTATGCAAATTATATAATAAATCCAACACTCCTTCAATTGGATAAATAGCATTACAATCTTGAATATATTCTAAATAAATTTGATGTTTATAATCAACCATTTCTTGAATAGAAACTTCTTTATCAGCGAGTTTAGCAAAATCACCAAAAAAAGCTTTTGCTGAACGCCCTACATAAGCCACACAATCTTCCATACTACAAGGGATACCAAAATGTGTTAAGGTGCGTATTTTCATATCAGCATGGATAGATTCACTATCAATAATAACCCCATCCATATCAAAAATAACTGCTTTCATTCAGGTGTTCCTCCATTAAACTTAATATTATTATTGTAAACAAATTTATCGTCTACAATAAATTAGCATATCATTCAAAATACAAAACTGCAAGGAGATTTAAAATTAATCTTGATTAAATTTGTTCATGACAAAATTTTGAAAACGATGAGCAGCAAGTGATAACGGTTTATTAGCATACCAAGCCAGTCCTATATCACGCGAACATTTTGGCGTATCTATAGAGATGAATTTTATATCTAAATATTCCATTCCAGGAATCTTCGGTACTAAAGATACACCTAAATTGGCAGCTACTAAGCTTGCTACAGTAATAATTTCATCACCTTCAAAGCGAATTTTGGGACGAATAGATGCCATTTCAAATAAATGCTCAGTTTTTGTTCTTAAACCATACATTGGTTTTAAAGTAACAAAAGGTTCACTGGCAATTTCACTAATATTGATTTTATCTCTATCTGCTAAAGGATGTGTATTCGGTACAATAATAAATAATTCTTCATTCAACAAAGGCACCCAAGCAATACCGTCCATATTTATGGGAGCACTGCATAAACATAAATCAGATTCACCTTTTAACAATTGTTTAGATAATAAAAACGAATGATTTTGATTCAAACGAAATTGTATTTTAGGATAAATTTTACGAAATTCTTTCAATAAATCTGGTACTAAATATGCTCCTAAAGAATGCATGAATGATAAATTAACAACCCCACTATCTGGTTCAGCCATATTAGTAATATCTTGACGAGCTGTTTCTAATTCTTGTAATATACGTTCAGCATAAGTTAAAAAAGTTTGTCCATATTGTGTTAAATTTACCTTACGACTATCTCTAATAAATAAAGGTATATTTAAATCTTTTTCTAAACGACTAATTGAACGACTAAGTGCAGGTTGCGATACATTCAATGATTTTGCAGCTTTAGTAAAATTTTTAATATGTGCTAAGGCTATAAAATATTCTAATTGATTTAATTCCATGGGGTAAATCCTCCAACTCCAAACTAGTAACTAATTATTAAGTAGTATTTCTAAACTGAATACTTTGTATTTATTATATTATAAGCTAGATTTAGTGTTTTGTGTATTTATCTGTAGCAAATATTGACAATAAATTTAAAATATTTTATCATAATAGAAAATAATTGCTGATATAGCTCAGTTGGTAGAGCAATGTATTCGTAATACATCGGTCACAGGTTCAAATCCTGCTATCAGCTCCATATGTCATATCTAGGGAAATATCTCAACCTCTGCAAAATCCATTCAATTTTGCAGTTCTTGAAATGTTTCCCTTTTTTCGTCTTATTATCCTAAAACTCTAATATATTACTATTTAGCAAATTATTTTTTCTTGCCAGATAAAATTTTCTGTGATAATATATGGCACATAACAAACAATAGTGAACAGTATCAATATAATAATCATTGAACTGTATCTCAATTATTTATTCTTCACAACTAAATATTAGTAACAGTTAAAACGCTTGGATCACTATGACCGAGACGAATTTGCAATAATTATAACTGAAATCCATGATAAAATTTTTATATTTATCTCAAATTTTAAATATACTTAGATTTTCTAAGACTACTTTAAACTAAAAGTGCATTCGTTTCGTATGCACTTTTTTTATTTCTTAATAATAAAATTAAAGTTTTTAATTATTGTAACCCCTGGTCTCTTTTCGTTTGTTATAAAAACATCAAAGGAGAAATTACAATGCTTTTATGCAAAAATGTAGCTGAATTACGTAAATTAGTAGCAACTTACAAACAAGAAAACAAATCTATTGGTTTAGTTCCAACTATGGGAGCTTTACACGAAGGACACGCTTCATTAATACAAGCTTCTGCTAAAGAAAATGATATTACTATTGTTAGTGTTTTTGTAAATCCTACACAATTTGGACCAAACGAAGATTATGATGCTTATCCTCGTACATTGGATAATGACTGTATTGTAGCTAAAGAAGCTGGAGCCGATATTGTATTTGCTCCTCAACCAAAAGAATTATATCCACATGAAGATATGACTTGGGTCGAAGTAACTGGGGATATCACTAAAGTTTTATGTGGCAGAACACGCCCTATTCATTTCCGTGGTGTTACTACAGTAGTAACAAAATTATTCAATCTTTCTAGAGCCGATAGAGCTTATTTTGGTCTAAAAGACGCTCAACAAACACAAGTATTAACTCGCATGGTAGAAGATTTATTCTTCAATATCGAACTTCGTATTATGCCAATCGTTCGTGAACATGATGGGCTTGCTAAAAGTTCCCGTAATGTTTATTTATCCGATAAAGAAAGACAATCCGCTTTAATTTTATCTAAAAGTTTAAAAGCTGCAAAAGAAGCTTTTGCTAATGGAGAACGCAATACACAAGTTCTTTTAAATTTAGTAAAAAATATGATAAATACTGAAGCTATGAGCGACATTGATTATGTAGAAATGTATCAAATTCCTGGACTTTTACCAGTAGATAAAACAATTACTACTAAAGTTTTATTAGCTGTTGCTGTAAAATTTGGTACAACTCGTTTAATCGATAATATTATTTTGGGGGACAAATAAAAATGTTATACAATATGTTTCATGGAAAAATTCATCGTGCTACAGTTACTGAAGCTAATTTAGAATATATGGGTAGTATCACTATTGATGAAGAATTATTAGAACTTGCTGGTATTTTACCTGGTGAACGCGTACAAGTCGTTAATAATAATAATGGTAGCAGATTAGAAACTTATACTATTGCTGGTAAACGTGGTAGTGGTGTAATCTGTTTAAATGGTGCTGCAGCTCGTAAAGCACAAGTTGGCGATACTGTAATTATTATCGCTTATGCTATGATGGACAAACAAGAAGCTACTGCTTTAATTCCTAATGTCGTAATGGTTGATGAACATAATCGTCCAATCAAAGTTCGTGGTACTGAACTTGAAGGTGAAATCGCTTAATCAATTTAATATAAAATTATCAATAGGCTAAACTATGTTTAGCCTATTTTTTTTATTATTATTGCTATATAATAAAATTTAATAAATTTATTCTTAGTTATGGAGATGATTGTGGTGAAATTAATAACTTTCGCAGGTCCGCCATCGGTAGGTAAAACCTCTGTTATTTTACGTTTAATTGAACTTTTACATAAAGATAACTTATCTGCAGGTGTTATAAAATTTGATTGTTTAACAACTTTTGACCAAAAACCATATGAAGATGCACATATCCCTCTACAAATAGGTTTATCTGGTAAATTTTGTCCAGACCATTTTTTTATTAGCAATATTGAAGAGGCTGTCGCTTGGGGCAAATCTCAACAATTTGATTATTTAATCACCGAAAGTGCAGGTCTTTGCAATCGTTGTTCTCCATATATTCAAGATGTTTTAGCTATTGGTGTCATTGATTGTTTATCAGGCATTAATACGCCACGAAAAATTGGCCCTATGGTAAAATTTGCTGATGTAATAATTATTACTAAAGGCGATATTATCTCTCAAGCTGAACGTGAAGTCTTTTTATACAATGTTTATCAAGCAAATCCTAATGCTCAAATTATTTTTATCAATGGCATTACTGGGCAAGGTGCTTTCATGCTTAAAAAATATTTAAATAAAATAACTGACCTCGATACTTTAGAAGGTAAAAAACTCCGTTTTACATCTCCTGCTGCCGTATGTTCTTATTGCACAGATGAAATGAAAATCGGCGAAAAATATCAATTAGGTATGACTAAAAAAATGGAATTTAAATAAACTAGGTGAATATCATGGATTTTAAAAAATATATAAACACGCATACTATTGGCGAAATCAAAACAACATATCCTCAAATCAAAGATTATTTAGCCAATACTGGCTTATGGAATTTACCTGATAATCTAACTTTTGCCAAAGCATTTGAAGATATTGATGAAGAAGATTTATGGCAAGTAGGTATTTATAATGGCAATATTGCTGATGAATTAGAAAAATATCTTCAAGCTATGCAAAATCTTGAACATAAAAATGATTTAAAAGTAAAAAAACTTACGATTATTGGTGGTATTAATAAAGCAAAAACTCCTGAAAATATTAATATCGACATTTTCTCTGGACAAGTAATCAGTATTGTAGGGCCAACAGGCTCTGGTAAAAGTAGATTACTTGCAGATATTGAATGTTTAGCGCAAAAAGATACACCTACAAAACGCCAAATTTTAATTGATGATAAAATTTTAGATGATGATACTAGATTTAATTTAGAAGGAAAACTTGTCGCTCAACTATCTCAAAATATGAATTTTATCATGGATATTAGTGTAAAAGATTTTTTAACTATGCACGTAAATGTTCGTCTTGGTAAAAATTTTATACATCAACAAGATATTATTGAAAAATGTTTCACTATGGCCAATCAACTTGCTGGCGAAAAATTTTCTTTAGATACGAAAGTGACTCAATTATCTGGTGGTCAATCTAGAGCATTAATGATAGCTGATGTTGCTTGTATTAGTAGTTCTCCTATTGTACTAATTGATGAAATAGAAAATGCTGGTATTGATAGACAATCTGCTATTAACTTCTTAGCCAAAAGTGAAAAAATTGTCATCATGTCTACGCATGACCCATTACTTGCATTAAATGCGGATAAACGTATCGTTATCAAAAATGGTGGTATTCACAAAATCATTGAAACTACGCATAAAGAAAAAATGGCTATCGCTAAAATTCGTCAATTAGATGAAACATTACTAAATATTCGCCATAAACTTCGCTTAGGTGAATTTATTGAAGACATTTAAATATAGGGAAGAGGTTTTATTTTCGTGAGATTTTATTTAGGAATTCTTTTATTTAGTTTTACAATATTTATGAGTAATTTTACACATGTAGAGGCAAGAATTCCTTATAGTTACTTAAATATAGGTGGGCTCACCTTAGACCAAGATATTAGTTCTTGCTATTATGTTTATGGTAGCCCTACCGCCAATTTAGCAGTAAAAAATTGCGATGGCTTTAATATTTATGAAGCTACATATAATAGTCAATTAATGGTTTATTATATTAATGGTGGCTATAATGAAAATGGTCGTATTCGTGCTATTATTTGTTCAGAAGATAATATTGCGACTAATTTAGGTATAAAAGTAGGTATGAACAAAAACGATGTTTTATATGCTTATGGTGAGCCTGATAAAACTTATACCGAAACACAAGGTACTACTTGGTGCTATTTAGCTGATAGTGAAGACCACCCTAATATGCCACTTTATTTTTTCTTTGACCATAATGATGTTATTTTCACCATTGTTGCTGGTGATATTGGATATTATTATTAATATTGGTCGTATGCAAATTTTTTAGTTTTATAAATAAATCTTTAGTGAAGCTTTAGGAAATGTTTTTTACATTTCCTTTTTTTATGCTTTTTTTGCTTTTTTATATAATTTTTATACTATCTTAATACAATCTTAATGCCAAAGAATTTTATTCTAACACTATTTTTATTTCTTACATAGTAATATATAACACACAAGGAGGAATAAAAATATGGATATTTTAGTCTGGATAAGCGGAGCAGTTGCTACTTGCTTACTTATCTACTACTTTTGCATTTTAATGAAGGGAGATGAACAATAGTGAGTGCTAGTATTATTATGCAATACATAGTATTTTTAGCTGTGCTTGCTATTTTAGCTATACCTTTAGGTGCGTATATGGCTAAAGTAATGAATGGCGAAAAAGTATTTCTTTCCGCTATTTTATTACCATTAGAAAAATTAATTTATAAAATTATCGGTGTAAAACAAGATGAAGAAATGAATTGGAAAACATACTTATCTTGTGTTTTATGGTTTTTCTCTATCGGTTTTATTTTCTTATATGTATTTCAATGTTTCCAAGATAAATTACCATTCAACCCTCAAAACATCGAACCTATGAGTTGGCATTTATCTTTTAATACTGCTGCAAGTTTTGCTACTAATACTAACTGGCAATCTTATAGCGGTGAAGCTCAATTAAGTTATTTTTCTCAATTCATGGGACTTACAACTCAAAACTTCGTATCAGCCGCAACTGGTATAGCAGTTTTATTTGCTTTAATTCGTGCATTTATTCGTGCAAAAGCAAATACAATTGGTAATTTTTGGGTAGATTTAACTCGTTCTGTTGTTTATATCTTATTACCATTAAGCGTTGTCGTTACTATGGTACTTGCTTCTCAAGGCGTTGTACAAAACCTTTCCCCTGGTCAAGCAGTTCAATTAGTAGAACCTATCGCTGCTGATAGCGAAGGTAATATTATCGAAAATGCTGTTATTGATAAAGATAACAATCTCGTATTTGTCGATGGTAAGCAAGTTGCTGATGCAACTATTATTACTAAACAATTTGTACCTATGGGCCCTGGTGCTAGTCAAATTGCTATTAAACAATTAGGTACTAATGGTGGTGGTTTCTTCGGTGTAAACTCAGCTCACCCTATTGAAAACCCAAATTCTTTAACTAATATTATTGAATGTATTGCTCTTTTATTAATCCCTGCTGGTTTATGCTTTACTTTTGGTCGTAATATCAAAGATAAAAAACAAGGTGTTGCTATTTTTGCTGCCATGTATATCATGCTTATTGCATTTTTAGCAATCATCGCTGTAAATGAACAAAATGGTACTCCTCAGCTTGCTCAAAATGGTGCTGTAGATATTATTAGCACTGATTATCAAGCGGGCGGTAATATGGAAGGTAAAGAATCTCGCTTCGGTATTGTTCAATCTTCTGCTTGGGCAACATATACTACAGCCGCTTCTAATGGTTCTGTAAACTCTATGCATGATAGTTATACTCCACTTGGTGGTCTTGTTACTATGCTTCAAATGCAATTAGGTGAAGTTGTCTTTGGTGGTGTTGGTTGTGGTCTTTATGGTATGTTAGCATTTGCTATCTTAACTGTATTTATCGCAGGACTTATGGTTGGTCGTACTCCAGAATATCTTTGTAAAAAAATAGAACCATTTGAAATGAAATGGGCTGTACTTGTTTGTCTTGCTACTCCAATTGGTATCTTAGTTGCAAGTGGTATCGCTGCTGTCGTTCCTAGTGTTGCCGATAGCTTAAATAACACTGGTGCTCATGGTTTCTCTGAAGTTTTATATGCTTATACTTCTGCCGGTGGTAATAATGGTTCTGCCTTTGCAGGTCTTAATGCCAATACACCATTTATCAATACAAGTATTGGTTTAACTATGATATTCGTTCGTTTATTACCAATAATTGGTATCTTAGCTATAGCCGGCAATTTAGTACAAAAGAAAAAAGTTGCTGTTACTGCAGGTACATTATCTACAAGTAATGCTATGTTCGTTTTCTTATTAATCTTCATTGTAATCTTAGTCGGTGCATTGAATTTCTTCCCAGCCTTATCTTTGGGACCTGTTGCTGAATACTTCAGCATGATTTCTTAAAAGAGGTGCTAACTAATGTCAAAAACTAAATCAGCGCTTAGTGATAATCAAATGTTAATGAGAGCTGTTAAAGATTCATTTATAAAATTAAACCCAAAAATACAAGCAGAAAATCCTGTTATGTTATTAGTATATATTTCAGCTATTTTAACTTCTATGCTTTGGGTATTATCCTTTGGCGGTATACAAGACGTATCATCTGGTTATACTTTTGCTATTGCTGTTATTTTATGGTTAACATGTATTTTTGCTAATTTTGCAGAAGCTATTGCTGAAGGCCGAGGTAAAGCTCAAGCTGATGCTCTTCGTGCAGCCAAAAAAGATGTTGAAGCTTATAAACTTAAAAATCCTGAAAATAAAGAAGAAATCACTACTGTGATTTCTTCTACATTAAAAAAAGGCGATTTCGTTATTGTTAAAGCAGGGCAACAAATTCCTGCTGATGGTGAAGTCATCGAAGGTGCTGCATCTGTTGATGAATCTGCTATCACTGGTGAATCCGCTCCTGTAATCAGAGAAAGTGGCGGTGACCGCAGTGCAGTAACTGGTGGTACAACTGTTACATCTGATTGGCTTGTTATTCGTGTTACTTGTGATAGTGGTGAATCTTTCTTAGATAAAATGATTTCTATGGTTGAAGGTGCTGCTAGAAAGAAAACTCCAAACGAATTAGCTCTTCAAATTTTCTTAATTGCCCTTTCAATTATCTTTATTTTAGTAACAATGTCTTTATATACTTATTCTGATTTTTGTGCTAATCAATTAGGTATGGAAAATCCTACTTCTATCACTACTTTGGTTGCTTTACTTGTATGTTTAGCCCCTACCACAATCGGTGCTTTACTTTCCGCCATTGGTATTGCTGGTATGAGCCGTTTAAATCAAGCTAATGTTTTAGCCATGAGCGGTCGTGCTATTGAAGCTGCTGGTGACGTAGATATTTTAATGCTTGATAAAACAGGTACTATAACACTTGGTAACCGCCAAGCTTCTGAATTTATTCCTGTAGATAATATTGATGAACAAACACTCGCTAATGCTGCTCAATTATCTTCTTTAGCCGATGAAACTCCAGAAGGTCGTAGTATTGTTATCCTTGCCAAAGAAAAATTTGGTATTCGTGGTAGGAATATTGAAGAAAATCATTTAGAATTTATTCCATTTACAGCAAAAACTCGTATGAGTGGTGTAAATTATAATGGTCATGAAGTCAGAAAAGGTGCTGCTGATGCCGTAAAACGTTATGTACTAGAAAACGGTGGTACTTATTCTAATGAATGTGAAGAAGCCGTAACACGTGTTGCTCGTGCTGGTGGTACTCCACTTGTTGTTGCTGAAGATTTCAAAGTTCTAGGTGTTATTAATTTAAAAGATATCGTAAAAGATGGTGTAGCTGAAAAATTTGCTGACCTTCGTAAAATGGGTATTAAAACCATTATGATTACTGGTGATAATCCATTAACAGCTGCCGCTATTGCCGCTGAAGCTGGTGTTGATGATTTCCTTGCTGAAGCTACTCCAGAAGGTAAACTTCAAATGATTCGTGATTTCCAAGCAAAAGGTCATTTAGTTGCTATGACAGGTGATGGTACAAACGATGCTCCTGCACTTGCTCAAGCTGATGTTGCTGTAGCTATGAATACTGGTACACAGGCTGCTAAAGAAGCTGGTAACATGGTCGATTTAGATTCTTCACCTACAAAATTAATTGATGTTGTCCGCATTGGTAAACAATTATTAATGACTCGTGGTAGTTTGACTACATTCAGTATTGCTAATGATTTAGCAAAATACTTTGCGATAATTCCATCATTGTTCTTGACTTTATATCCTGGATTATCCGAATTAAATATCATGAATTTATATAGTCCTCAATCCGCTGTACTTTCAGCAATTATTTATAATGCTCTTATCATTGTGGCATTAATTCCACTTGCTTTAAAAGGTGTAAAATATCGTGAAGTTTCAGCTGGACAATTATTAAGTAGAAACCTTCTAATCTACGGTTTAGGTGGTATCATCGTACCTTTTATTTGTATAAAAGTAATTGATGTAATCCTAGTAAGTTTAGGTTTAGTTTAAGAAAGGTGAATTATAGTGGCTAATTTTAAAAAAGCATTATTATCCGTAATTACATTTACTGTATTTTGTGGCTTTATCTACACCATGATTATGACAGGAATTTGTCAGGTATTGTTTCCAGACTCTGCAAATGGTAAGATTATTGAAGTCAACGGTGTAAAATATGGTAGTGAATTATTAGGACAACAATACACTAGTGATAAATATATGTGGGGTCGTATTACCAAAGTTGATGTAAGTACCTACAAAGATGCTAATGGTGAACAATTAGCTTATGGTGCTCCATCAAACCTTAGCCCTGCAAGTGAAGAATACAAAGAACTTGTAGCTCAACGTGTAGAAAAAATCCATAAAGCTAATCCTGAAAAAGGTAATGAACCTATTCCTGTAGATTTAGTAACTAATTCTGGTAGTGGTTTAGACCCTGAAATTTCTTTAGCTGCTGCTCAATATCAAGTAGATAGATTAGCTCGTGAAAATAATATGAGTAAAAATGAAGTAAATGCTATCATTGAAAAATGTACAAGCCATAGATTCTTGGGATTCTTCGGTGAAGAAACAGTTAATGTATTAAAAGTCAATTTAATGATTGATAAAGTGATTTAATTTTAAATTTAATCTATAATAATCTTTAATAAACAAACCAATAACCTCTGCGTCTATAATTTTAGATGTAGGGGTATATTGGTTTATACTATACATATGACATATAAGATATATTATCTATCTAACTATCTAAATAAAAACTTATGGAGGAATTTATATGCCTGTTATTCGAAAATCTCCCGATGAGATTTTAAAACAAATAAAAACAAAAGAACATCAAGAAAAACAAGGTAAATTAAAAATATTTTTTGGTTATGCAGCTGGTGTAGGTAAAACTTTTGCAATGCTAGAAGCTGCTCATCAAGCCAAAAATCAAGGCATTGATGTTGTTGCAGGCTATATAGAACCTCATGCAAGGCCAGAAACTTTAGCTTTAATTGATGGATTAGAAGAAATTAATCCTTTAATTATCCAACACAAAGATATAAACTTACGTGAATTTGATTTGGATGCCGCTATCGCTCGTCATCCTCAACTAATTTTAGTTGATGAATTAGCACATACAAATGCTCAAGGATGCAGACATTTAAAACGTTATCAAGATATCCAAGAATTGTTAAAAGCAGGCATTGATGTTTATACTACTGTAAATGTACAACATATCGAAAGTTTAAATGATATTGTAGCCTCAATAACTAGAGTTATTGTACGCGAACGCATACCAGATAAAATTTTTGATGAGGCTGACCAAGTAGAATTAGTCGATATAGAACCTATTGACCTTGTAAAAAGATTATCTCAAGGTAAAATATATAAAAAAGACCAAGCTAATCGTGCTTTAAGTAATTTTTTTACTGAAGAAAATTTGACTGCACTTCGTGAAATCGCACTTCGTCGTACTGCTGATAGGGTAAATAAAATCTCACAAAAAGCTAAAAATGATGCTAATAATGATTACTATACTAATGAACATATTCTAGTATGTTTATCTTCTTCCCCTTCTAATCCCAAGATAATTCGCACAGCCGCTCGTATGGCAGATGCTTTTAAAGCCCGTTTTACAGCACTATTTGTCCAAACTTCTAGCTTTGAAAAAATGAGTCCTGAAAATCGAAAACGCTTAGAAGCAAATACTCATTTAGCTGAACAATTAGGAGCTAAAATCGAAACAGTTGTCGGCGAAGATATTCCATTTCAAATAGCACAATTTGCTCGTTTAGTCGGTATTTCTAAATTAGTAGTAGGTAGAAGTAATGCTAAAAATGGTCTAATGCGTTTACTTCGAAAATCTTTCACCGACCAATTACTTGAGCAATTACCTAATATTGATATTCATGTTATTCCTGATAAAAATGGTCAAAACTATAAAGTAAATTGGTCTAAATTAATCGACAAAAATGAATTATTTAACCTCTCTGATATTGGTGTAACTTTAGCTATTTTAATTATAACTAGTATGATTGGTATGGTTTTTTATGCTATGAATTTAGGCGAATCCAATATTATGACGGTATATATTCTTGGAGTATTATTTGCTGCACTACGTACTTCAAGGCGTTTATATAGTATTCTTTTAGCTTTACTAAATGTATTAGCCTTTGACTTTTTATTCATTGAACCACGATTTACATTTTCAGCTTATGACCCTGTATATGTCATTACATTCTCTGTAATGTTTGTTGCAGCTTTTGTAACTGGTGGATTGACTAATAAAATAAAAAAACAAGCTATTCAATCAGCTCGACTTGCTTATCGTACTAAAATTCTACTTGAAACAAATCAATTATTGCAACAAGCTAGTAGTGATGCCACTATTGCTACTGTAACATCTCAACAATTATTAAAATTATTAAATCGTACTATCGTTTATTATAGTGCCGATGAAAAAGGTTTATTACCGCCTGTTGTCTACCCTACTGAACAAGCAGGTCGCACTGATAATTTAATTAACATCAACGAAAAAGCTGTTGCTCAATGGGTTTATAAAAATAATAAACGTGCTGGTGCCGGTACTGGTACTTTAAATGATGCTAAATGTCAATATTTAGCTATACGCTCTGGAGACACTGTTTACGGTGTAGTGGGTATCGCCGTTGAACATCGTGATTTAGAAGTATTTGAAAATAATCTAGTTTTATCTATTTTAGGTGAATCTACTTTAGCCTTAGAAAAAGAAATTTATAATAAAAAACGTCAAGAAATGTATCTTCAAGCTAAAAATGAACAATTACGTTCCAATTTACTTCGTTCTATATCTCATGATTTACGTACTCCGCTCACTAGTATTTCAGGAAATGCAGACTTTTTAATGAATAATGCTACTAAAATTGACTTAGAAAAAAAACAAGAAATCTACAGCAATATTTATGATGATTCTATTTGGTTAATTAATCTAGTAGAAAATATTTTATCCGTAACACGTATTGAAAACGGCACAATGAAATTAAACTTACAAACCGAATTACTTGATGATATTATCAATGAAGCATTAAAACATATCAATCGTCGCAAAAAACATCATCAAATAATTTTTACTGAAACAAATGATATTCTCATGGTAAAAGTAGATGCTAAATTATTAGTACAGGTATTTATTAATATTATTGATAATGCCCTAAAATATACACCGGAAAATTCACAAATAATCATCAGTACTGTTAGAAAACAAAATCAAATAGCAATCAGCATTGCCGATAACGGTAAAGGCATTCCAGATGAAGCCAAAGCTAAAATCTTTGATATGTTTTTTTCTGCAAATATGAAAGTAGCTGATAGTAGACGTGGCATGGGATTAGGACTTAGTCTATGTAAATCGATTATTACAGCTCATGGTGGTACAATTATTGTTGAAAATAATAAACCACAAGGTACAATTTTTACTTTTACAGTTCCAGCAGAGGGGATAACGATAAATGAATAAAATATTTATGTTAGTTGTAGAAGATGATACTGCTGTAAGAAATCTTATTACTACAACTTTGAAAACTCAAGATTACAAATTTCATACAGCCACTACAGGAAAACAAGCTATTTTAGAAGCCATTACTCATAAACCTGACATTGTTTTATTAGACTTAGGCTTACCTGATATGGACGGTATAGATATCATCAAACAAATTCGCACTTGGTCAACTATGCCTATTATTGTTATTAGTGCTCGTAGTGAAGATAGAGATAAAATTGATGCTCTTGACGCTGGTGCAGATGATTATATTACCAAACCTTTTTCTGTAGAAGAATTATTAGCTAGATTACGTGTAACTATTCGTAGACTAAATTATATGCAAACGCCAGTGCCTCAAAGCACAACATTTATCAATGGTCAATTAAAAATAGATTATGCATCAGGTTGTGCTTATTGTCGTGATAACGAACTACATCTAACACCTATTGAATATAAATTACTTTGTCTTTTAGCTAAAAATGTAGGTAAAGTACTTACTCATACTTATATTACTCGAGAAGTATGGGGAAATGCTTGGGATAATAACATCGCCTCTTTACGTGTATTCATGGCTACATTACGCAAAAAAATCGAAAAAGACACCGCCAATCCTGAATATATTCAAACACATATCGGTATTGGCTATCGCATGCTAAAAATTGATTAATAAAAAAGTGAGCTTGAACTACTTAGTTAATTCAAGCTCACTATCTTATATTCTTATTATTTTATACCTATAAAAATTCTTTTAATAGGTAATAAATACAATATAAACAATGTAATTATTAATTCAGGCAATAAATAAGTTATATTAAACAAAAATGAATATAAATATACTGACGTACCTTCAGGTGCATAATCGCCAAAAAATACAATTCCTGAAATAAAATGGCAACAAAATCTTGCACTAATAGCTAAAATAGTACCTACAAAGATATTTTTCTTAAAATATCCAGCTATCCCTAATAGCATATAAGGCAGTGGATAATCAAATATCACCTGTAATGGGTGAATTATAAATGGGTCTTGAAGTAAATTTATTAACCCATATAAAAAACCTGCTAAATACCCCACAGATGGTTTATAATAATATGCTAATAATATTATAGGAATCATACTCCCTAAAGTCACACTACCACCTTGGGGCATATGATAGATACGAATCATATGCAAAATAACAGTAAGTGCGATTGTAAGACCTATATGCACTATCATTTTTACTGTAATTTTTATTTTACTTATATAAATAAATAAAATTATAAATAAAAAAATAGCTATTAATGCAGCTAATACAGTAGGATTTTTAGCTAATTCTATAAAATTATTCACTAAAAACATTATATTATTCTCCTTATTAATATATTTTACATCTTTCAACGAATAAATTTATCATATACCTAAAATAATCTTTCAATCAAGTATTAATAAGATATTCTATAATTCAAAGATAATATGATATAATATAATTAATTAATCTATTTTGAAGGTGGCTATTTATAATGAGTGAAAATTGTAATCATGATTGTGCAAGTTGCGGTTCTACATGCGGAGATAGAACAGCTCCACAAAGTTTATTAGAACCAGGCAACCCTCATTCACATATTAAAAAAGTAATTGCTGTAATGAGTGGTAAAGGTGGCGTAGGTAAATCCCTCGTAACTTCTATGATGGCTGTAACTATGCAACGTAGAGGATATAAAACGGCTATTTTAGATGCAGATATTACAGGTCCATCTATTCCTAAAGTATTTAACTTAAAAGGTAAAGTATCTGGTACTGAGAACGGCATGACACCTGCTACAACTAAAACAGGTATAAAAATTATTTCTACAAATTTAATTTTAGAAAATGAAACAGATCCTGTTGTTTGGCGTGGGCCTATTATTGGTGGCGTTGTAAAACAATTCTGGAGCGATGTAAATTGGGGCGAAATCGACTATATGTTCGTTGATATGCCTCCTGGAACAGGTGATGTACCACTTACTGTATATCAATCATTACCCGTTGATGGTATTTTAGTTGTTACTACACCGCAAGAACTTGTATCTATGATTGTCGAAAAAGCTGTAAACATGGCAGGCCTACTCAGTGTCCCAATCATCGGTATCATCGAAAATATGTCTTACTTTGTATGTCCAAATTGCAAAGAAAAACATGCTATTTTTGGTACATCTAAAATTCAAGAAGAAGCTGATAAATACGGCATTAAAAATACAGCAACTTTACCAATCGATCCATCACTAGCCCAAAAATGTGATGAAGGTTCATTTGAAACATTCGAAGGAGATTTTCTAAAATCCTTAGGTAGTATTTTAGAAGGAAAATAATGTCTATTAAAAAGTCTTTCTATATATATTTATCAACTATAGAAAGACTTTTTTAACATATATATTTTCCACATCAATAAAAAGCTTTACTTTACACATATATAAATGACATTATTTTTAATAATTAGTACTAAACTTATATACTAAACTAATAAAACAAATTAATTAGAGAGGAATTTACATGATCGAGTTACCTAGTATTCAACAATTAGAAAATTTTATTATCTATAGTAAAGAAAAAGATATCGCCACCGCTGCTAGAGAAGCTAATACTACATGTTCAGCTTTTAGTTTTCAAATGAAAAAATTAGAAGAAATTGTAGGTGCACAATTATTTATTCACGAAAATAAAAATATTGAACTTACTGAAGAAGGACAAATTTTTCTAAAAAAAGCTGAAAAAATAGTAACTGATCTAACACAAGCATTAACTGAAATGAAAAATTTAACCGGTGAAGAAATTTCTTTATCAGTTGGCGCTTTAATGTCTTTAGGCGACGTATTTATCAATCAACATTTAACTTACTTTAGAAAATATAATACCAATATAAAAATTAATGTATATAATCTAGAAGCTAATGAACTAATTGAACATTTACAAGAAGATAAATTAGATATCGTCTCCAATTTTTCTTTAGAAGATTTTGATAAAGATACTTTTGAAAATATCTTTTTCTGCAATGAAGAAATGGTTTATTATGCACCAAATATCGAGCATCCTGGTAATGTTATTAATATTGAAGAAATCGCTCAATATCCAATGGTACAATACTCACCATATTATTTAATGAATGCTACTATTAAAGATTATTTCCATAAACGAAATTGTCATCCACATATTGAGGCTTGGTTTGCTACTCCATATGCAATTATGCACTATTGCCAACAAAATCAAGTAGGTGCTGTTTTATCTAAACGATTATTAAATGCTATGGGATTTTTTGATGGATATTATGCTATTGAACCGAACTTTACTTTAAAATGTCACTTATTATACAAAAAAAATAATCCTAAATATAAATACATTAAAATTTTTATTGATTATATCAATACTTTATATAATAAACATAATTAATGACTAAAACTAAAATCATCAACCTTATTGGTTGGTGATTTTTTATTTTTTTATAAAAATATGTATAAAAATAATAAAAAATTTAGCGATTTTATGCTATAATAATAAACTATAATGTAATAATGTTAAGTTGTGTTTAAATTAAATATGAAAAGAGGAAACATATGACAAGAATTTCAGTAGAATTAGTACCACGTGATTTAGCGATTTTTACTCAAGAACTACAAGATATAAAACAATCTCTATCTAGTAATGTAGATTTCATTAATGTTCCTGATTTATTAGCTTGCGAAACTAGAAGTTGGGAAGCTGCTCATATTGCTAAACAGCACTTTAATGATGTAATCCCTCATTTACGAGCAATGGATTTTGATTTTACTCAAGATTTTCCAATAAAAGATAAATTACTCAATTATAATTTAAAAGAAGTTCTTGTTGTTGAAGGTGATCCACCACAAACTATGACTCACCAAGTGTATCCTACGATTAGCACTGATATTATCAAAAAACTCTCTGAGGAAATGCCTGAAATTAAAGTTTATGCGGGTATCGACCAATATCGTAGCAGTATGAAAGAAGAGGAATATCGTATTCGTCGTAAAATTTTAGCTGGGGCAAAAGGTTTCTTTACTCAACCATTTTTTGATATACGCTATCTAGAAATGTATGCTGACCTTTTAGATGGCTTGGACATTTATTGGGGTGTATCTCCTGTTTTATCTGAACGTTCTATGAGCTATTGGCGTAATAAAAACAATGTGATTTTCCCTAAAAACTTCGAACCTACACTTGAATGGAATATTAACTTTGCTAGAGAAGTTATTTCTTTTGCTAGAAAGCATAATCATAATGTTTATTTAATGCCAATTAAAGCTAAAATAATGTCTTATTTACAAGGAGTATTCGCTGAGGAAAATTAAAATGAGTCTAATGAATTTTGCAAGTATCGATTTTGAAACAGCCAACAATAATCATAATAGTGCTTGTAGTGTTGCAATTATTATTATTGAAAATGGTAAAATGACAGATAGCTATCATAGTCTTATTCGACCACCTGAAATGATATTTAATCCTAATAATATTAATATTCATGGTATCACACCACAAATGGTAGAAACTGCTCCTACTTTTGCTCAAATCTGGTCAACATTACGTACATACTTAGATAATAGAATTGTTCTTGCTCATAATGCTTATTTCGATATGAGTGTATTGCGTAATTGCATTTGGCAATATAAATTAAATAAACCTAATTTTAAATCAGCTTGCACTGTACAAATTGCTAGAAAAGTTTGGCCTGATTTACCTAATCATAAACTAAATACTATGGGGAATTTTTTCAATATAAAATTTAAACATCATGACGCTTTAGATGATGCTAAGGTATGTGCAAAAATCCCTTTAGTTGCTGGAAGAAAATTAGGTGTAGATAATTTAGATGATCTGTTATCTACTATCGGATTGAGTGCTAAAATATTTAAATCATAATTTTTTAAAAAACTTTTAAAAAAAGTATTGACAATTACTTCAAAACAGTGCTATAATAAATCTCGCATTCAACGTGAGTGCCAAATGCGGAAGTGGCGGAATTGGCAGACGCGCTAGACTTAGGATCTAGTGTCTTTCGGCGTGCAGGTTCAAGTCCTGTCTTCCGCACCATTTGAAATATCACCTCTATACATTAATGTATAGAGGTTTTTTTATGATTTAATATATTTTTAGTTATGTTAAAATATAAATATAATAAATAAATGGAGTGATTTTAATGGCTAAAGAAAGTTCTTTCGACGTTGTTTCTCAAGTAGATATGCAAGAAATGAGTAATGCTGTTAACCAAACAGAAAAGGAAATTTCTCAACGTTATGATTTCCGTGGTAGTGTTGCTAGTATTGAATTAGGTGAAAAAGCTATCACTATTGCAGCTGAAGATGATTATAAATTAAATGCTATCATCGATATTTTACGTGCTCGCATGGCAAAACGTGGTTTATCCTTACGTTGTCTTGAACTTGGTAAAGTAGAAGCTGCTGCAAAAGGTACTGTTCGTCAAACACTTACTATTTTAGAAGGTATCCCAAAAGATAAAGCAAAAGCAATTATTGCTGCTATTAAAGCTACAAAATTAAAAGTTAGCGCTCAAATGCAAGGTGAACAAGTTCGTGTTTCTGGTGCTAAAAAAGATGATTTACAAGCTGTTATTCAAACACTAAAAGCTGGCGATTTCGGCTTAGATTTACAATTTATTAATATGCGTTAATTTATTAAAAAATTTATCCAAAATACAAAAAAGGTTTCTAGAGTTCATACTCTAAAAACCTTTTTTTATTTTATCTTATTTTAAATCAAATAATTCTATAGCATTTTGTGTTGTTTGTCTGCCTACTTCTTCTATAGATAGATTTCTTATATCCGCTACTTTTTGTGCTATATATTTTATATTAGCTGGTTCATTTCGTTTTCCACGATTAGGAACTGGGGCTAAATATGGACAATCTGTTTCTAATAGTAATCTATCTAAAGGAATTTTAGCCACAATCTCTGGAAGTTTTGCTGAATTTTTAAAAGTAAGTGGGCCGTCTACACCTAAGAACCAACCCATTTTTAATAATTCTTTAGCCATTTCATAGCTACCAGAAAAACAATGTATAGAACCTTGTATACCTCTGCCTTCTTTTTTTAAGATATTCATTGTATCACCATGAGCATCACGGTCATGAATACTAACAGGCATGTGCATTTGACGAGCTATATCTAATTGACGAATAAAAATTTCTTGTTGAGTTTCACGAGAAGCATTTTCATAATAATAATCTAAGCCAATCTCACCTAAAACTTTTACTTTTGGTAATATCATTAATTCAGCTAAAGTGTCATAATCTTTTTCACTTTGAATGCTTAACGCCTCTTGCGGATGTACACCTGCTCCAGCAAAAACATTTTCAAAACTATCTGCTATCTTAATTGCTTTAAACGAAGACTCCATAGTATCTCCTAAAGTGATGATACGTGTAGTGCCTTCTTGTTTGGCTCTTAAAATTACTTTTTCTCTATCTTCATCATATTTTACATCATCAAGATGTGCATGTGTATCTACAAACATGAATTATTTCACCTTACTACCTACTGGCATATTTGTTTCTACAATTTGTAATGAATCACCTTTAGATGCTGCAAGTAACATACCATTACTTACTACACCACGTAATTTAGCAGGTTTTAAATTTGATACTAATACGCAATGTTTACCAACTAAATCTTCTGGTTTATAGAATTTTGCAATACCAGAAACAACTGTACGTTCTTCATCACCTAAAGAAACTTGAATTTTTAATAATTTATCTGTTTTTGGTACAGGTTCAGCAGCTAAAATTTCTACTACACGTAATTCAACTTTATTAAAATCAGCTATATCGATTAATCCATCTTGATTTTCTTCTGCTTTAGCTAATTTTTCTGTTTTAGTTTCCTGTTTTGCTTCTTTTTTCGTTTTTTTAGCAGGCTTTACTTCTTCCACTTTTTCTTCTTCAATTTCAATACGTGGGAAAAGCTGTTCAGGTTTATTAATTGTTATGCCGACTGGTGTTTTACCCCAACCTTCAATATCACTGATACGAATTTCAGAAAAATCTTGTGGTAAGTTTAACTGAGCCCAAATACGACGAGCTGTTGTTGGGATAAATGGTTCAATCATTACGCTAATTGTACGTAAGCTTTCTACTAAATCATAAAGTACACGATTTAATTCAGCTTTTCTTGCTTCATCTTTACCAAGTACCCAAGGTGTAGTTTCATCAATATATTTATTTGTACGGCTAATAAAGGACCATACAAGTTTTATGCTATCGCTAAGTTTCATATTATCCATGTAATTTTTGTATTCAGCAATAGTTTTTGTAGCGTCATCAATTAAAGCTTGGTCTACTTCACGAATATCACCTGGCATTTCAATAATACCTTTGTTGTATTTATTAATCATGCTAAGTGTACGATGTAATAAATTACCAAGGTCATTGGCAAGGTCAGAATTTATACGAGAAATTAAAGCATCACGAGAGAAGTTACCATCTTGACCTAAGTTAATTTCACGAAGTAAGAAATAACGAATTGAATCTGCACCAAATTCATCAATTAATCCGATTGGGTCAATTACATTTCCTTTAGATTTACTCATTTTATCGCCATCAACTACAAGCCAACCATGACCATATACTTTTTTAGGTAATGGTAAATCAAGAGCCATTAAGATAATTGGCCAAATAATTGTATGGAAACGTACAATTTCTTTACCTACAAGATGAAGGTCTGCAGGCCAGAATTTGTTGAATTTTTCTTGGTCATCTAAATATCCAATTGGTGTTAAATAGTTTGTAAGTGCATCAAACCATACATAAATTACGTGTTTTTCATCAATTGGTACAGGAATACCCCAATCAAAAGATGTACGAGAAATACATAAATCTTCTAGACCTTGTTTAATGAAATTAATCATTTCATTGCGGCGAGATACTGGCTGAATAAAATCAGGATGAGCTTCAATATATTCAAGTAAACGGTCTGCGTATTTAGAAATCTTAAAGAAATATGCTTCTTCTGCTACTTCCTTTACTTCACGACCACAGTCTGGGCATTTGCCATCAACTAATTGACGTTCAAGCCAAAAGCTTTCGCAAGGAGTACAATATAAACCTTTATATGCACCTTTATAGATATCGCCTTTTGCATAAATACGTTTAAATACTTCTTGTACTACTTTTTCATGACGTTTTTGTGTAGTACGGATAAAATCATCATTAGAGATATTTAATCTTTTCCATAAGTTTTGGAAACCAGCTACGATTTTATCTACATATTCAATAGGTGTAACACCTTGTTCTTCTGCTTTTTGTTCAATTTTTTGACCATGTTCATCAGAACCTGTTAAGAAAAATACGTCAAAATCAGATAAACGTTTGTAACGAGCAATACTATCTGCAATAGTAGTACAGTAAGCATGTCCAATATGAAGTTTGGCACTAGGATAATAAATTGGTGTAGTTATATAAAATGATTGTTTGGCCAAAATAATTCCTCCTAAAAAATTCAGTATAATATTATATTATAAAACAAAAACTTGATTATATTCAACTTAATCTGTTTTTATTTTATCTACAACAAAACAAGCTCTATAAATTTATTATAGAGCTCATTTTTTATATATCTTTTTCCTGTTTTAATAATTCTTGATAAATATCTCGTCTACTCATATTTAGAGCTTTCGCCGCCATACGCATAGCCTCTTTTTTATTTATACCTTTATCTATTAAATTTTGTACATATTCTACAGCTGATATATTTTCTATAGCTACATCTTTTGCTTCAACATCTTCTATACTTGCACCAGATACAACTACTACAAATTCACCACGTGGTTCATTTTCATTATAGTAATCCACTAATTCAGCTAAAGAACCACGAGTGAATTCTTCAAATTTCTTCGTAAGTTCACGACAAGTTGAGGCTTTTCTATTTTCACCTAATACTAATTTTAATTCTTTAAGCATATCTTTCAAATGATATGGTGTTTCATAAAAAATCAAAGTTTCTGTACGTGTTCTTATCGCTTCTAATAATTCTTTACGCTTTTTACTTGTTTTGGGTAAAAACCCAATAAACGTAAATTTTACCGTATCTATACCTGAACAAATAAGTGCAGATAAAGCTGCATTTGCTCCTGGTATAGGCATTACTTTAATGCCTTCTTCAATCGCTAATTGAGCTATATGTGTACCAGGGTCAGCAATACCAGGGAGACCTGCATCACTTACTACCGCAATGCTTAATCCTTCTTGTAATTTAGTTATAAGTTCTGGCCCTTTAGTAAATTTATTATGCTCATGATAACTCGTAAGCGGTGTATGAATATCATAATGTGATAATAATTTACGTGTATTTCTTGTATCTTCAGCAGCTATTAAATCCACTTCATTTAATATACGCACTGCTCTATATGTCATATCTTCTAAATTTCCAATAGGTGTTGCTACGAGATATAAATAGCCCTGCTCATTTTCTTGCATTTACAACAATCCTTAATCTTTAATCTATTACAATCTATCAGGATAATAATATTCCATTAATTTTCTTGTGTAATCACCATTATCCTCATGTACAATAAGTACCGGCTCTACATTTAGACCGCCAACTGCGCCTTCTTTCACACCTTCAATTAAAACAATATTAGGTGATTTTTCTTTTTTTGGCTGTACTAATTGCAATCTTTTTGGCTCAATATTGTATTTACGGAAAGCTACCATTATTTCACCTAAACGTTCTGGTAAATGTACCATAGCAAATCTACCCCTACGTTTTAATACAAAACTAGCTGCACGAACTACATCATCTAAAGTGGCTGTTATTTCATGCCTCGCACGAGCTACACCATCTAAAATATTTAAATGGCCTTGATTTACTTGACGATATGGTGGGTTTGATACTACAAAATCCATAGATTTTGCCTCATAATATGATTCAATATTACATAAATCACCATGTTGTACAGTGATTTTATCTTGTAATTTATTTAATATCATATTACGTTTAGCAATCTCATAAGTTACCTCATTTATCTCCAAAGCATCTAATTTTTCAGCTCTTGTTGACAATAATAACGGTATCACACCTGTACCCGTACCTAAATCCAATCCTCTAGCATTTTTACGTACAGTTACAAAATGTGCTAATAACACAGCATCTATGGAAAAACAAAATTCTTTTTTATTTTGAATTATTTTTAATCCACCAGCTAGTAAATCATCAATACGCTCATTTTCTTTTAAACTTTCTTGTAAATTTAATTGTAATTGTAATTCGTCTTTAGATATCATCGTCATCCTTTTCTACAACATCTTCCCATGAAGCTACTATAGTTTTCTTAGAATCTAATAATACCGTTACTGTACGTTTTTGCATATTGATAGAAATAGCTTTTCCTTCACCTTCCATAGAAACAACACGGCTACCTTGTTTTGGTGGCGCTATAATACTATTTTGCTTGCAACAATCTTGATATAAATCATTTTCATATTTTAAACAACACATCAAACGACCACAAATACCAGAAATTTTGGTAGGGTTTAATGATAAACTTTGATCTTTGGCCATACGAATAGATACAGGTTCAAAATCACCTAAAAACGTTGCACAACAAAGAGGTCTACCACAACAACCAATTCCACCAAGTAATTTTGCTTCATCACGTACACCAATTTGACGAAGTTCAATACGTGTATGGAAAATAGCTGCCAAATCTTTTACTAATTCTCTAAAATCAATTCTTCCTTCTGCTGTAAAATAAAAAATAATTTTATTTACATCAAGTGTATATTCTACACTGATAAGTTTCATTGGAAGTTCACGCAAGCGAATTTTTTCTTCGCAAATAGCGTATGCTTCTTTTTCTTTCTCTGTGTTTTCAGCTAATTTATCTATATCTTCTTGTGTTGCTTTTCTTTGTACATCTTTTAATGGTTGTACAACTTCAGAATCAGGAACCTCTCTAGGTCCAATAACGATTGTTCCAAATTCTACACCACGAGCTGTTTTTACAACTACACCATCACCTTGAGCTAAATCTAATCCACCTAACCCAAAGTAATATATCTTACATGCTTTTTTAAATCTTACACCAACAACGGTTTGCACAAAGTGTCCTCCTTTTTATCTTTAATCTATTTTTTACTTTAACTTATCTTTTTTGCCAATCTAACATAAATTTCTGTAAAGTAAGTTTTACATCTGCATTAGAATTTAATTTTTTTATTGTATCTTCTACCAATACCATTTTGGCTAACAACATATCTTTAGAATACTGATTACTTACGTTTATCAATTCTTCTAAAATATCTTGATTATAAATAATTTCACTATGTTTATTCACGTTTATTATCAATAAATCGCGTATAAGTAATTGTAAATGACTTATCACTTCTAATACTTGCACTTTATCTAAACCTGAGATTTCATCAACGAATGACCACATTTGTCGCACGTCAAAATTCTTTATTAACAGTATTTGAGCTTTTTGGCGTAACATCAACGCATTATCATCGACAAATTGCATAGCCTTTTTCACGCTACCCCCAGATAATCTAGCAATGACATGAGCTTTTTTCGAATCTATGTCTAATTTTTCTTGTAAAATCATAGCCACATCATCATTTTTGAGTGGAGCAAAATATATTTTCATACAACGCGATAAAATAGTAGGAAGTAACATTTCTTTATTTGCAGTAAGCAAAATAAAAAAAACATCGCCTACTGGCTCTTCCAATGTTTTTAATAAACTATTCGCCGCTGCGTCGTTTAAATATTGTGCATCATTAATGATTACTACTCGTTTATCTGACAAATATGGAGATAAAGAGATACTAGCTTGCATATTGCGAATTTGTTCAATCTTAATTAATGGCTTAGCTTTTCCCTCAGGCTCTACAAAATAAAAATCCGGGTGAGTTTTTTCTGCAAATAATTTACACGAAAGACAATTATCACAAGCAATATCTTGTTCTTTACATAATAAAGATTTTGCTAATTGTTTAGCAATTAATAATTTACCAATACCTTCAATTCCTGAAAACAACAAGGCATGTGGTAATTTTTTTTGCTGTAATAACAATTGTAAATCTGTTTTTATTTCTTCATGTCCATAAATATTCATTCAAATATCTTCTATCTTTCATCTTTTATTATCTTTTTAGCTTTTATCTACTATAAATCATAGCTAAATTTATCTAATAATTTATTTAAAAGCCCCTTATATTTTGCCCAATCTTCATCATTTTGCTGTTCTATTGATTGATTCATACTTACTAATACTTCATCAATTTGATTTGCATAATCATAAATATTTTGCTGAGGTTTTATTTGCCACTTAGATTTTAGTGCTTGTACACATTTTTGTTTCACAATAAATGCTATATAATCCTTTATTAGTGCTTGATATTCTTGTAGTTTTTCTACAGTTTTATTTTGCACCAATATTTCATATTCATCATCTATTTTAGTTCGTTGCAACTGTATTTTAGAATAAATTTCATCATTTAATATATTATTATTTATTTGTTGCTTCATTTTTGACATCCTTTACTCTTAAATAAATCATATTATATTAGATTGCCAATCTTTACAAAACGAACTAACTTTCATTTTATTATTTTTCAATTAAAATAATAAATTCACTCTGTAATATCTTTTTTATTAAATTATATTTTATACAGGTTTTCGAGATAGTTCTCATAGCATGATTTACGCTAATTATTTTTAGCATATTTATTAAACTTAATACATATCTAAAAAAAATTTTAGCCAAATATATTTATATATGGCTAAAATTTAGTATACCATAAAGATATTTGTTTATAAAGCTTATACACCATTATCCTCAAATATCTCATGAATATTTTATTTTATTTGATTAAATCTATTATTTTTTGACAAACTTCTTGATGAATTGTTTCAATATCTTTTATTTTATTCCCCTCAGCACAATTTACAATGTCCCAATTATAACGTTTAGCCATCTCTTGATAAACATCATGACATTTTTTCAAATAAGATTTATCTTGTTCATGAATATCTTTTTTTTGATGAGTTTCTTTGGCTCTATTATCTATTAATTGATTACTTAATTCAGGTGGCATATCTAAAAATATCACCTTATCTGGTACAGGAAGTCCCATTTTTTCAAATTCTGTATCCCAAAGCCAACGTAAAAATTCATCACGTTCTTGTTTATCTTCAATTTTTACAGCTTGATGAACCATATTGGAAGTTGTATATCTATCCGCTAAAATAATTGCACCATCTTCATAATCCTTTTTCCATTTCATACGATAAGACGCATATCTATCTACTGCAAATAAAACAGATGCTGCATAAGCGTTCACATCATCAATATGACCGCCAAATTCTCCTTGTAAATACATTTTTACAGGGATACAGGCCTTACTTTCATAATCTGGATATTCTACTTTACGTACATTTTTCCCCATACTTACTAATTTATCAAATAATAATTTTGTTTGTGTAGCTTTACCACAGCCATCACCAGCTTCGATAATTATTAGCTTACCATTCACTATTATTCCTCCACTATTTGAATATTTTCTAAGCTTGTATCTTCTGGACCTATTATATTGCCACCATTTTGTTTTTGCAACAATACATAATCGATAATTTCTTGATTTATACGTTCACCTGGATAAATAACAGGAATTCCCGGTGGATAAAATGTAATCATTTCGCCTGCAATTTTACCTACACTTTTCAAAAAAGCTACACTTTTAGTATTACGAAACATCGCTTCTCTAGGAGATAATACATATTCTGGAATTTGTGGTAAATCTATCTGCACCAAAGGTGTGATTTCTTTTCCTTGATATTCTTTGGCTAAATTTTTAAGTGCTGATAATAAATAATTGCATTCTACTTCACTATCTGCATAGGAAATAATAAATAATAAATTATACATATCAGATAATTCACATTGAATTTTATATTTATGACGTAAAACTTGCTCTGCAACAGCTCCACTAATACCTAAATCACGTACGCAAACAGTTATTTTCGTTACATCTAAAGCAAATTTCCCCTCACTATTCATATATGCCTTACCAAAACAATTCAAATTTGGTATTTTATTTATTTCTTCACGTAATTTTTCAGCTAAAATTACAGCTCTGTTTACTAATTTTTCACCATCTACAGCCATTTGTTTACGTGCTATATCTAATGATGCCATTAATAAATAATTAGGACTTGTTGACTGTACTAGACTGCACATTTTATTAAATCTTTCTACACTTACACGCGCTTTTTTCATATGAAGTAATGAAGTTTGTGTCATTGACCCTAAAATTTTATGCGTACTTTGAGCAACTATATCCGCCCCTGCATCTAAAGCCTGTATTGGTAATTCTTTACTAAATTTTAAATGTGGCCCATGTGCTTCATCAACTAAAAGTAACATATTATTTTCATGCACTAATTTACTAATCGTTTGTATATCTCCAGCTACACCATAATATGTAGGATATACCATAACTACTGCTTTAGCATCCGTATTTTTTTCAATTACTCTTTTTAACTCTTTAGGCGTAATACTCATCGCAATACCTAAAGTTTCATCTATTTCTGGTTGAATAAAAACTGGCTTTGCCCCTGCTAAAACTAACGCACCTAATACAGAACGATGAGCATTTCTGGGAATAATAATCTTATCTCCTGGATTAACAGCAGTCAAAATCATTGCATGAATAGCCCCTGTTGTACCATTAATGAAAAATCTACTTTCATCTGCTCCATATAAATCCCTAGCTAAATCTTGAGCTGCTTTAATACATGTAGATGCTCCATGAATATCATCTAATTCTTCCATTAAGGATACTTCCATTTTAAGTCCCATATCCGTTATCATTTCATGTAATTTTCTATCAGCACCTTTACCTTGCTTATGTCCTGGTGTATGAAAAGCCATTGCTTTATCTTCAATATAAGTTTTCATAGCTGTATAAAGTGGTGTACAATCTTGTTTCATAAACATTCCCCTAAACCTAAAAAATTAATTTTTATTCATTTTATATTAATAATAATTTAATTTAAAATAAGCTATAACAATAATTTGTCATAGCTTATTACTCCTATTTTCGTCGATTAGCCATAATCATTCTCACGATAGTAATTACTACAAAAACAGCTACTGCTCCAATAGTTATCTCAATAAACGAATTATATCCTTCATGAGTTTCTGGAGACATTGTAGAAAATATTCCGGCTAAAACTAACAAAACAATAATTAAATTGGTTATTGTTGCTCTATTTATTTTTTTCACCTCTTTACAATAAATTTTAAAATCTCTAATTCTATAATCTCTATTTGCTATATTATACCATATACCCTATAAGCAAACAAAAATTCCCAATTAATATACCTTTTTAACTAAAATAATCCTTACTTATTTTAATTTTAACAAAAAAGACGATTGCCCATCAGATTTACAATCGCCTTTTTTGTATATATTTTTACGTATTAACTAAAATCTATAAAATTAAAGCACAGTTTTTACTGTATTTACTACATTTTCAGTAGTGAAACCAAATTTTTTGAATAAAATTCCTGCAGGAGCAGATGCACCAAATCCATGCATGGAAACAATTGCACCATCTAAGCCTACATATTTACCCCAACCAAAATCTGTACCAGCTTCTACAGCTACACGAGCACGAATAGCTTTTGGTAAAACTTGTTCTTTATATTCAGCAGATTGCTGTTCAAATAAGTCTACGCATGGCATACTTACTACACGAACATCAACATTTTCTTTAGCTAATTCTGCTTTTGCATCTAATGCTAAAGATACTTCAGAACCACTTGCAATAATAATTGCATCTGGAGTTTCTTTTGTGGACTCAGCGATTATATAACCACCTTTTAATGCTTCTTTGGAGCTACCAGGAAGCTGTGGTAAATTTTGACGAGTAAGTACAAGACCTGTTGGAGTTGTTTTACTTGTTACTGCTAAATACCAACCTGCAGCAGTTTCAGTAGCATCTGCTGGACGGAATAAATTGAAGTTTGGTAAAGAACGGAGCATTGCATATTGTTCTACTGGTTCATGAGTTGGACCATCTTCACCAACACCAATACTATCATGAGTAAATACCATTGTAATTGGTAAGTTCATCAAAGAAGCTAAACGAAGCATTGGTTTTGTATAATCACTAAATACAAAGAATGTAGCTCCATAAGAAATTAATCCACCATGTAATTGAATACCATTTACAATAGCGGCCATTGCAAGTTCACGAACACCAAAATGTAAATTTCTGCCAAGATAATCAGCTTTACTGAAATCACCAACATCATTCATATGAGTTTTATTTGATGGTGCAAGGTCAGCACTACCACCAAAAAGATTTGGTAATTTATCTTTTAAACGATTAATCATTGTACCAGAAAGTGCACGAGTAGCAACTGCTTTATCTTCATATGCCCAGAAATCTTCATCTTCAAGAAGACCTTTTGCATCTACATCACCAAAATATTTATCCCAAAGTGCTTTTAATTCAGGATATTTTGCACTATAATCAGCAAAAAGTGTATTCCAAGCGTCTTCTGCTTTTGCACCATTTTCAGCTAAAGCATTGTAATTATCATAAACTTCCTGTGGAATATCAAAAGCTTCTTGACTTGGCCAATTTAAGAATTCTTTCATAGCTTTTACATTATCAACACCAAGAGGTTCACCATGAGCAGATGCTTTACCTTGTTTTGCTGGACAACCATAACCAATTTGTGTTTTAACAGTAATAAAAGAAGGACGTGTTTTATCAGCTTTTGCTTCTTCAATAGCTTTACCGATAGCTACTAAATCATTACCATCTTCTACTGTAATTGTTTGGAATCCAAATGCTTCCATACGTTTTTGCACATCTTCAGTAAATGCAATGTCTGTATTACCTTCGATAGAAATTTTATTACTATCATAAAATACGATTAATTTATTAAGACCTAATGTACCAGCTAAAGAGAATGCTTCAGAGGAAATGCCTTCCATCATACAGCCGTCGCCGCCTAATACATAAGTATAATGATCTACAACTGGATATTCTGGTTTATTGAAAGTTGCTGCTAAATGAGCTTCAGCCATAGCCATACCAACAGCCATACCCATACCTGCTCCAAGAGGACCTGTAGTTGCTTCAACACCAATAGTATGTCCATATTCTGGATGTCCAGGAGTTAAAGAACCATCTTGACGGAAATTTTTAAGGTCATCTATAGTTAAACCATAACCAAATAAATGTAAAAGAGCATAAAGCATAGATGAACCATGACCACCAGATAAAATAAAACGATCACGATTTGTCCAATTAGGATTTTTTGGATTATGATTCATATGTTTGCCCCAAAGTTCATAAGCAATTGGCGCACAACCTAATGGAAGACCTGGATGGCCTGAATTTGCTTTTTGAACTTCGTCTGCTGCTAATACACGGATGGCATTAACGGATAAATTATTAATGTCTGTCATTTTATTACCCCTTTTTTATTTTAGAACTTATATAATTTTTTAAAATTTTATATAACTTCTATATTGTATTACAACTTTTCAAAAAATATAACTCATCTAATCAAACACATTAATTATAATGGATATTTCATTTTTTTTCAACA
>Garnier_p2__coassemble_940_pt1 | contig 58155 bp, 50 predicted proteins | sample Garnier_p2__metabat2_low_PE_022 | metagenome-assembled genome bin Garnier_p2
CACGATACGAAGGGTATTCTGTCGTAAATCTATACTTCTGTATATATTTATACAGATTTTTATAAATTTATTGTAACAGTTTTGTTACCCACTTCTTCATTATCAAATAAAACTATTATATCTAATCCCTGTCTACGTTTATCTGCAATAATTCCCTCAAGACAAGCTTTCACAGAAGTAATATTATCTAAACGTGGTGCTGAGATAAATTCACCATTAAACCCCAAACAATACGGCGTTTCTACTTGATAAACTGTTAAATCATAGCTTAAAATCTCATCTTTTTCACAAGATAATTCTTTTGCTAATAAATTAATTAATACATCTTCATCACTTTTATTTACATCATTTTCTATTTGTAAAAAAGCAAGTGGCAATAATTCTTTTTGTTTTTTCCATTGTTTTCCTGTATTAACAGTTCTATCCATATGTATTGCTAAATTCGGAATTATCATCAATGGTCGTTTAAAATCTACAAATTTAGTAATTGGTTGATAATAACTTTCTCCCTCTAGCATTACTTTTCCTGCTATAGATAATGGTCTATCTAACCATGTATTTAAAATCATTCCGCCATATACTTCTACATTTAATTTTCCGTATTTATTACTTAAAATATTAGCATTCGGCTTTATCTTTAAACATGGAAAATCACTATGGCTAACCGCTATTTTCATACCTTTACGTAAGTTTTTATGCGGTATAAAACCTACTAAAGTAGAATCATATACACTTACAAAATAACGTTCATCTTCTTTTAATTGCCAATCTTCATTTAAAGATAATTCTTTAAAATCATGTTTTAATAAATGCTCTTTTGCATTTAAAATTGTATGAAATGCTGATGATGAATTTGTCAAAAAATTAAATAATGAACCTGTATAACTCATAATATCAACCCTTATTTATATTATTTTCTTACTTACTAATTATTATACTAAGTAAGATTATTAATCGCCAACAAACTTTTTTATTTTAAATATAAAAAAAGTGCAGCTAAAAGCTGCACTTTTCAATCCTATCTATATTTGTGTAAATTATTTACCGAAGTAACGTTTTAAGAGACCATTGAAGCCACAACCATGACGAGCTTCATCTTTAGCCATTTCATGTACTGTATCATGAACTGCATCTAAACCAAGTTCTTTTGCTAATGTAGCAAGTTCTTTTTTACCAGCACATGCACCATGTTCAGCAGCAACACGAAGTTCAAGATTTTTCTTAGTGCTATCTGTAACAACTTCACCAAGAAGTTCAGCAAATTTTGCAGCATGTTCAGCTTCTTCAAATGCATAACGTTTGTAAGCTTCTGCGATTTCAGGATAACCTTCACGTTCAGCTACACGGCTCATAGCAAGGTACATACCAACTTCTGTACATTCACCATTGAAGTTTTGTTGTAAACCTTCAACAATACGAGGGTCAACACCTTTAGCTACACCTACACGATGTTCGTCAGCGAATACTAAATCGCCTGCTTGTTCAACAAATTTATCTGCTGGTGCTTTACAGATTGGACATTCTGCTGGAGCACTTTCACCTTCATATACATAACCGCAAACACTGCAAACCCATTTTTTCATTGTAAATTCCTCCAAATTTTAAATAATATATACACAATTAATCTACGAATAAATGATGATTTTTACTTATTTATACTCTTTACTTTTCCTTTAGTTCAATCATCATGATTGCTTTTCGTTATGTCTTTATTATACGGGTTTAAATATAATATTGCAAACCGAAAAAAACAGTATTTTTCTCTATTTCTCTCTTAAAATCTTAATAATTCTCCTGTTTTCTGCTTATTTTTAAATAAAATTAATTTTTTATAACTTAATTTTACTATTTAATAATCATTATTGTTTATTGTTATTTTAGGATTAAAATTCTGTTGTTAAGCAAATTTTATGGTACAATTAAAGTATATTTATTATATATTTTTTTAAGGAGGTTTTTTATTTGATCGGTATTATAGTTACAGGTCATGGTAACTTTGCTTCTGGCCTTGCTTCTTCCATTGAAGTTATTGCTGGTAAACAAGATAAATTTGAAGCGATTGATTTTCCTATCGGTTCTACAAATACGGATTTAGCCGCACAATTACAACAAGCAGTAGATAATTTAAATTGCTCTGATATTATTTTCTGCACAGATATAGCTGGTGGTACACCTTTTAATCAAAGTGTGATTTTGTCTACCCATCTTCCTAATAGTAAAGTTATAAGTGGTACTAATATTCCTGTACTCTTAGAAGCTTTATTTAGCAGAACCAACCAAACTGCTCGTAGTTTAGCTAAAATTTTAGTAGACAGTCATCAATCTAGAATTCAAGTTTTCCAATCACATTCACAGAATGTAAAAAATAGAGGAAGTGTTTTCATTGACTAAAATCGCAATTAAAGCAGCAAAAATATTTACTTCTCGTTCTATCGAAAAAGAAAAATACTTATTACTAGAAAATGATAAATTTGCTGGATTTATCTCCAAAGAAGAAGCCCTTAAACAAAATATTGAAATCAAAGAGTTCCCTAATTCTTATATTTTACCAGGTCTCATTGATACTCATATTCATGGTGCTGTTGGATGTGATACTATGGATGCGACTCCAGAAGCATTACAAAAAATCAGTGATTATCTTTTAACTCAAGGAACAACATCTTGGATGCCTACTACTGTAACTGCGCCTCTTGAAGATATTAATAAAGCTATTGAAAACGTAGCTAAATGTAAACAAGATTGGCACAGTGCACGTCTTTTAGGTATGTTTATTGAAGGGCCTTATATTACTAGTGAACATAAAGGTGCTCACCCAGAAGAATATATCCGTCCTTTAAATAAAGATGAAATCTCTCAAATGGCTAAACACAATACAGTAAAATCTATTATCGTTGCTCCAGAAAAAAAAGATGCTCTAAAATTTACAAAATGGATAACTCAAGATTTAAAAATTAAAGTATCCTTAGGTCATAGTAGTGCAAATTATGAACAAGCTTGTGCTTGTTTTGATGCTGGTGCTGATGCTGGAGTGCATACTTATTGTGCTATGGAACAAATTCATCATCGCAATCCTAATCTCTTAGGTGCGATTATGACTAGAGATGATGTATTTGCCGAATTAATTGCTGATGGTATTCATGTTTCTTTACCTGCTATGAAAGTTTTAATTAATAATAAACCCAAAGATAAAATGCTTCTTGTAAGTGATGCTATTCAAGGTACAGGCTTAAAAGATGGTCGTTATATGCTTGGAACTTTACCGTTCAATGTAAAAGATGGCATTGCTCGTATTGATAGTGGTAATCTTGCTGGTAGTACTACAACATTATTAAAAGAAGTTCGTCGTCTTATTTTAGAATTAGAACAAAATCCATTAGATGTTATTAATATGGCTTCACTAAATCCTGCTCAACGCTTTAATCTTGAACAGGAAATTGGTAGCATTGATATTGGTAAAAAAGCAGATTTTCTTATTGTTAATGACCAATATGATCTTCAAGAAACTTGGCTCGACGGTAAATGTGTATATAAACATTAATTTATTTGTAAAGCACTGTCTATATTTTTATCTAGGCAGTGCTTTTATTTTGCAGTTATATAAGTTTTATATTATAATTAAGTACTAAGGTTTATTAAAATATTCTCTACGGAAAGGACTGTATTATGAATAATCATAAGCTACGACCCTTAACTGAAAGTAGCCTATTAACTGCAATTACAATTATCATTGCTATTGCAGGAATTTATATACCATTTATTATTTTATTTTGGACTTTACCTATTACTATTCTCACGGCAAAGCACAATTTAAAATATGGTATTTCTAGTGTTGTGATAAGTAGTATTTTATTATGTATATTTTTAACACCAGTTACTGCCCTTCCTTTAATTGTAGGTTCTGCACCACTAGCGCTTACTCTAGGCTATGGTTATAACAAGGCTTGGTCTGCTGTAAAAATTTTTGCTACATCTTTTTTAGCTTCACTTTTTGGTGTTTGTCTATTTTTAATTCTTACTTTTTATTTAACAGGAATTAATTTGTTTTTAGACCAATTAGCTGCTTTTAAATCGGCTATGCTAGATACCAATGAAATTTTTTCAAGTATGGGCGTAACTTCCGAAGCTATGCTTGATGCTCAAAGACAGACTCAACATATGGTTGAGACATTGTCTTTAGTTTTACCTATGCTTTTTGTTTTAAATGCTGTAATAAAATTAGTAATTAATTATTTAGCTAGTTCTTTTCTCCTAAAAAGATTAGGCTATACTAATATAAATAGTTTACCTGCATTTTCTTTATGGCACTTTTCTAAAGGCTTTATTTATCTTTATGCTTTTTCCTTAATAGGTCTTTATTGGGGAGATACACGACAAATTTCTTTATTATATCAAATTTCTCTAAATACTTATTTATTTGCAAATGTCCTAGGCTTAGTTCAAGGTCTATCGGTAATCAGATTTTTTTACAAATTAAAAAAATGGCCTACTGCTATATGGATTTTTATTATAGTCATGTTATGTTTAAATATGGTAATTGCTCAAATCATTGCGCTTTTTGGTTTTTTTGACATGATTTTTGATTATCGTAAAAAATTCAAATCTAGTAGTGATAACTAGGAGGTATATTTATGCCTAACAAATTATCCGCTTGGGTTGATATTTGTATTGCTTTAATTATTTCTTTAGCTTTAATAATAATTCTCTTTCAATATAATTGGTATATATTTAGTGGTGGACTAGTATTATGGATATGTCTGTTTTCTTATCTGAAAGAACGTAGTCTGAATCGTCGTCAAGAACTAAAATCATACTATGAAAATGTTATTAAAAATGTAAATGAATTATCTAATTATGCCTTAGAACAATTACCTCAATCTATCATGGTAATCAATAGAGACCTTCGTTTAGAATGGTATAATCATGAATTCGAACGTTGGATTGGACACACTCCTGAAATCGGTACATTTTTGACTGATATTTGGCCTAATTTACCAAGTGATAATATTTGGGGTAAAAACGGTAGACAAGTTTTCTCGCAGGATAATAAATTCTATATGGTAACTTATCGTCCTATCACTACTAATGATAATAGTGAATTAATGACACTATATATTTATGATATTTCTGATTTTGAACGCTTTAAACTCGATACCGCTATGCGTACTATGGTCTTTGGATATATTCAAATTGATAATTATGATGATGTTATGCAAGGTTTAAGTGAAGCTCAACGAACTTCTATCTTATTTGAAGTAAATAATCTTTTAGATAAATGGGCTCATTCTTTAGGTGGTTTACTTCGTCGTATATCTAGCGACATGTATATTATCGTTTTAGAACGTCACGCTCTCGATCTTGCTGTTAGTGAAAAATTTGATATTTTAGATAAAGTTCGTAGTCTTCATGGTGATAATAAATTTCCTGTCACCTTAAGTATTGGCTTTATTCAAAGTAGACCCAAAATGTCTATGGAAGAACTCGGCTCACTTGCTCAATCTCATTTAGATTTAGTCTTAGGTCGTGGCGGTGACCAAGTAGCTGTCGATTTAGATGGCAAAATTCAATTCTTTGGTGGTAAAGCTAAAGCTGTAGAAAAACATACTCGTGTAAAAGCTCGCGTTGTTGCTCATGCTGTTTTTGAACGTATGGATTCTGCTGATATTGTTTTTGTTATGGGACATCATAATGAAGATTTCGATAGTTTAGGCTCTGCTATTGGTGTGGCTCGTATGGCTCGTCAAATGGGAAAACCTGTCTATATCATTTTAAGTGATATGAATGAAGGCGTAGATAAACTTATTAATCTTTGTAAAACGGAAAAAGATTTTGAAAATCTCTTTATTACCCAAAAAGAAGCTTTAGCCATGACTGCGCTAAATCCTGTACTTTTTGTCGTAGATACACATATTCCATATCTCGTTGCTGGCCCAGACCTTTTAAATTCAATTGCAAATATTATCGTTATCGATCATCATCGTCGTTCTGAAAATGTTATCAAAAATGCTTTATTAATTTATATTGAGCCGTATTCATCTTCTACTAGCGAACTTGTTACTGAACTTTTAATGTATTTCAATGAAAATATAAAACTTCTTCGTTTAGAAGCTACGGCTTTGTATTCTGGTATCGTAGTAGATACGAAAAACTTCCGTGTAAATACTGGTGTTCGTACATTTGACGCTGTATCTTATTTACGTCGTTGTGGCGCTGACCCTGAGGCTGTACATTATTTATTCCGCACAGATTATGAAACTAATCTTGCTGAAGGTACTGCAATTGCTAATTCTGATTTTTATCCTGAAGGCTTATTGGTAGCTGTTTGTCCTGAAAATACCGCTAATATTCAAGCTGTTTCTGGTAAAATCGCTGATGATTTATTACGTATTGAAAATGTACGTGTAAGTATCGTATTTTTCAAATTAAAAGAAAATATTATTGGGGTAAGTGCTCGCTCTACTGGCGAAATTAATGTTCAAGTAATTATGGAAGAATTTGGTGGTGGCGGACATCAAAATGTAGCTGGCTCACAAATTAAAAATCGTCCATTAAGCGAATTAAAACAAGAAGTTGTAACTACTACTCTAAAATATATGAAAGAGGTAAATAAAAATGAAAGTAATAATGATACAAGATCTTAAAAAAGTTGGTAAAAAAGGAGATATCGTCGAAGTAGCTGAAGGTTATGGTAGAAATTTCCTTATTGCTAAAAAATATGCGCTTGAGGCTACTAAACAAAATTTAAATGTAGCTCAAGCACAAAAAAAATCTGCTGAACGTAAAAAACAGCAAGCAAATGATGAAGCTCGTTTAATGGCTTCTCAATTATCTCAAGTAGAAATCACTATCCCTGTTCGTGTTGGTGAAGGTAGTCGTTTATTTGGCTCTGTAACTAGTAAAGATATTGCATTAACATTAAAAGAACAACACAATGTAGATATTGATAAACGTAAAATTGATATTAGAAATATTACTTGTCTTGGTGATTATGAAGCTACAATCAAAGTTCATCCTGAAATCACAAGTACTATTACTGTACACGTTGTAGAAAAATAAGAGGCTATAACTATAATGAGTATCTTTTCTCGATTATTTAAGTTTTGCCCAAGAAAATCTTCTATTAAGGCTGCTGTAGATTTACAGCAGCCTAACATTTCTACAGACAAAACACCAAAAACATCTTTAGAGCATGATATTGAAGCTCTATATAGTTTGTTAATTGATATTGAAGGTGCTGATCATTTAGTTTTAAAAGCTAGTAAATTCAATGCTTTAGCTTTTATTCGTTCAAATGACCTTCACCAACGTATTTTAGGTTTACAAAAAATCATCTATGAAGACCCTTCTATAAATGATTTACCGCCTACAAATGAACTTCCCCAATTATTAAAAGAAATGACTAATTATCTAGCAAATATTATCGCTCGCCGTTCTTTAGATGAAGAATTTGATAAATTAGTTAATGCAAAAATGGAGGAAAACCATCAAGAATATATCGCAGATATCAAAAAACAACTTATAGCCGAAGAAACTTCATTAAAAAACTCCTCACAAGCTCTTGCTAAATTACAAGAACTAGAGGCTAAAGATAAAATTCATCTTACTAAATCTATCTTAGATTTACTTCGTCCACAAGATTTAACAGAAATTGTTGGTCAAGAACGTGCCATTCAAGCTTTACAAGCCAAGCTTAGCTCTCCATATCCACAACATTTATTACTTTATGGACCACCTGGAGTCGGTAAAACAACAGCCGCTAGACTTGCCTTAAAAGCTGCTTGTGCTAAGCCACATACACCTTTTAATCTTGATGCACCATTTGTAGAAACTGATGGTACTACTTTACAATATGACCCACGAAATATTACCAATCCCCTTTTAGGTTCTGTACATGACCCTATTTATCAAGGTGCTCGCCGTGATTTTGCTGATAATGGTATTCCTGAACCCAAACCAGGACTTGTAACTGACGCTCATGGTGGTATCTTATTTATTGATGAAATTGGCGAACTTGATGATATTTTACAAAATAAATTATTAAAAGTTCTTGAAGATAAACGTTCTTATTTTGATTCAGCATATTATGAACCAACAGATTCTAATATACCTCAATATATTAAAAATTTATTTGAAAAAGGTGCTCCTGCAGACTTTATTTTAATTGGCGCTACTACTAGAAAACCTGATTATATTAATCCAGCTTTACGTTCTCGTTGTGCTGAAATTTATTTTGAACCATTAACTCCTAAAAATATCGAAACCATTGTCACTAATGCAGCTAATAAATTAAATGCAAAATTAGCTGATAATGTAGCCTCGATTATTAGTCAATATACTATTGAAGGGCGTAAAGCCATTAATATTTTAGCTGATGCATATAGTAATGCCTTAAAACGTCAACATGATGATTTACATAATTTAATCATCACGCCTGAAGATATTTATACCGTAGCTCAAGTAAGTCGACTCAGTCCTTTTATTACCAAAAAAGCCTCAAATAATAGTGAAATTGGTAAAATTTTCGGTTTAGGTGTTGCTGGTTTTTTAGGCTCAGTCATTGAAATTGAAGCTATTGCTTTTAAAGCTACAGAAAAAGGTAAAGGCACAATTCGTTTTAATCAGACAGCAGGTAATATGGCCAAAGACTCTGTATTTAATGCCGCTGCTGTTGTTCGAAAATTACTCAATGAAGATATTCATAATTATGATATTCATATAAATGTTATTGGTGGTGGCAATATCGATGGGCCTTCTGCTGGTTGTGCTATTTTAATCGCTTTAATTTCTGCTATTACGCAAAAACCAATCCGTCAAGATATAGCTATTACTGGCGAAATATCTATTCAAGGCTTTATCCGCCCTGTTGGCGGTGTTTTTGAAAAAGCTTACGGCGCAAGTCAAGCTGGCATCAAAACATTAATTATACCTGAAGAAAATGCTAAAGATATTCCTTCTGACCTTCATGGTTTACAAGTTTATCCGATAAAAACTGCCAAAGAAGCTTTAGCATTAATTTTAAATTAAGCTTATGAGGTGATTTTATGATAGATAGAGTGCCTCCTCAAAATATTGAGGCTGAACAAGCAGTTTTAGGTGCTATGCTCATCTCTAAGGAAGCTATTGCTGAAGCTGCTCAAATCTTAAATCCTCAAGATTTTTATCGTGAAGCACATCGTATTGTTTTCGAGGCAATGCTTGATTTATCCAATCGAAATCAAGCCATTGATAATCTTACGGTAATTGAACAATTAAATAAAACTAATTTATTAGAAAAAGTTGGTGGTATTGCTTTTGTTACTGCCCTTGCTAATACCGTTCCTACTGCTGCTAATATTGTTTTCTATGCTAAAATCGTTAAAGAAAAAGCTTTAATGCGTCATTTAATAAATACTGCAACTACTATCGCTTCCATGGGTTATGAAGGCGCCGAAGATGCTGATGATATTGTAGATAAAGCTGAAAAAATGATTTTAGAAATTGCCTCTAATCGAAAAACAGGTGATTTCACACCAATTAATCAAATTGTTATTGATACTTTTAGTAAAATAGAAAATCTTTATGAATCAAAAGGCGGTCTAACAGGGCTTTCTACTGGATTTAAGGATTTAGATAAATTAACAGCTGGTCTTCAACCTTCTGATTTAATCTTAGTAGCCGCTCGTCCTAGTATGGGTAAAACTGCCTTCACTTTAAATATAGCTTCACATGTTGCCCTAAAAGAAGATAAACCTGTTGCTTTTTTCTCCTTAGAAATGTCCAAAGAACAATTAATGCAACGTATGCTTTGTGCTGAAGGATTAGTAGAATCTCAACGCTTACGTGTAGGTGATTTAGATGAACAAGATTGGCAAAAACTAATTGCTGCTGCCGATAAATTTTCTAAGGCACCGTTATATATTGATGATACTCCTGGTATTAGTATCATGGAACTTCGTTCTAAGGCACGCCGTTTACAACAAGAAAAAGGCTTAAACTTAATTATCATTGACTATTTACAATTAATGCAAGGCCGTGCTAATCGAAATGGTGATAACCGTCAACAAGAAATCTCCGAAATATCTCGTTCGTTAAAATCTCTAGCACGTGAACTCAATGTCCCTGTTATTGCCTTATCTCAGTTATCTCGTAGTGTAGAATCAAGACAGATAAAAAAACCTATGTTAAGTGACCTTCGTGAATCTGGTTCTCTAGAACAAGATGCTGATATTGTTATGTTTTTATATCGTGAAGATTACTACAATGCTGAAACCGAAAATAAAAATATTACTGATATTATCGTAGCTAAACATCGTAATGGCCCTGTAGATAGTATTCAATTATTCTTTCATAAAGAATTTACTAAATTTGCTGACCTATTACGTACACAAGATAATATTTAAGTATTTTAATCTTATTGTTTTTTTATTAATATAGCTTTTTCCTTTGCTTTATTTTTTATTGTAAAGTTATATAGTCCATTTTCATTGACACTAAAGTGTATTCAATGCTATTATATGAAGGTAAAAGCTACATACGGATTTTACAATTAAAACTCAAATTTGTGGCATATCTATGTCTATTTGAGTTCTTTTTGTTGTTATCAGTAAAAAAATATATGCTGGTTTTTTATATGAGGAGGAAATTTTTAAATGATTGAACGCTATACCAATCCTGAAATGGGAAGAATTTGGACTCTCCAACATGAATTTGAAGTAATGCTTGAAGTTGAAATTACAGCTTGCGAAGCTATGGCTGAACTTGGTCAAATCCCTGTTGAAGCTGCTAAAAATATTCGTGAAAAAGCACAGTTTAATTTAGAACGCGTTAAAGAAATTGAAAAAGTTACAAATCATGATATTATCGCATTCTTAACAAACGTAGCTGAATATGTTGGTGAAGACTCTAAATATATTCACAAAGGATTAACTTCCAGCGACGTAAAAGATACAGCACTCGGTATTATGATGAAAAAATCTGCTGAGCTTATTTTAGAAGATCTTAAAAAATTACGTGATGTTTTAAAATCTCAAGCTCAAAAATATAAACATACTGTTTGTATCGGTCGTACTCATGGTATCCATGCAGAACCAATGACTCTTGGTTTAAAATTTGCTTTATGGTACGATGAAATTTGTCGCGATATTGAACGTGTTGAACATGCAAAAAAAGTAGTTGCTGTAGGTAAACTTTCTGGTGCAGTAGGTACTTACTCCAATATTGACCCTCGTATTGAAGAAATTACTTGTAAAAAACTTGGCATCGAACCTGTAAAACTTGCAACTCAAGTTATTCAGCGTGATCGCCATGCAGAATATATGACAACTCTTGCTATCGTTGCTAGTACATTTGAAAAAATTGCTACTGAATTACGTAACCTTCAACGTACAGATATTCGTGAAGTTGAAGAATATTTCCAACCTGGTCAAAAAGGTTCTTCTGCTATGCCTCACAAACGTAATCCTATCACTGGAGAACGTATCACTGGTATGGCTCGTCTTGTTCGTGGTAATGCTCTTGCTGCTATGGAAGATATTACTCTTTGGCATGAACGTGATATTTCTCATTCTTCTGTTGAACGTGTAATTTTACCAGATAGCACTATTAACGTTGATTACTGCTGCCGCAAATTAACAAATCTTGTAGATAAACTTCTTGTTTATCCAGATGCTATGCTTGAAAACCTTAACAAAACTGGCGGTCTTATCTTCAGCCAACGTTTAATGCTTGCTGTTGTAAGCAAAGGTGTTCTTCGTGAAGATGCTTATAAATGGATTCAAAGAAACGCTATGGCTAAATGGATGAAAGGTGAAGATTTCCGTAGCAACGTTAAAAAAGACGAAGATATTCGTAAATATCTTACTGAAGAAGAAATCGATAACTGCTTCGATTACAAATGGTTCTTACGTAATGTAGATATGATTATGTCTCGTTTTGGTATTGAATAAGAATAAATTAGCTAAAGTAGAGAGGAAGTTTTTTTATGTCAACAGTTGTTGTAACTGGTACCCAATGGGGTGACGAAGGAAAAGGTAAAATCGTAGACTATTTAGCAGAAAAAGCTGATATAGTTGTACGTTATCAAGGTGGTAGTAATGCAGGTCATACCGTTTCAGTAGATGGTAAAGAATTTAAACAAAGACTTATGCCTTCTGGTATGCTCTATGACAATAAAATTTGCGTTATTGCAAACGGTGTAGCTTTTGACCCAGAAGTTATTCTCCAAGAAATGGAAGCTTTGAAAAAAGACGGTTATTCAGTTGACGGATTACGAATCTCTAATCGAGCTCAAGTTGTAATGCCTTACCATCGCCTTATGGATGGTCTTGAAGAAGAACAAAAAGGTACACTTAAAATCGGTACTACTAAACGTGGTATTGGCCCTTGCTATATGGACCGTGATAATCGTGTAGGTATCCGTGTTTGCGATTTAATCGATGAAGAAGTTTTCAGCGAAAAATTAAAAACTAATCTTAAAGTAAAAAATAATGAATTAGTAAAACTTTATGGTAAAGAACCTTTAAATTACGAAGATATTCGTACTGAATATCTTGGCTATGCTGATAAATTAAGAAAACATGTAATCGATACATCTGCTTTCTTAAATAGAGAAATCAAAGCTGGCAAAAAAGTAATGTTTGAAGGTGCTCAAGCAACTATGCTTGATATCGATCATGGTACTTATCCATATGTTACAGCTTCCCATCCAACAGCTGGTGGCGTAAGCGCTGGAGCTGGTGTAGGTCCTAACAAAATCGACAAAGTTGTAGGTATTGTTAAAGCTTATTGTACTCGTGTTGGTGAAGGCCCATTCCCAACTGAACAATTAAATGCAATTGGTGATAAAATCCGTGATTGTGGTCATGAATATGGTACAGTTACTGGTCGTCCTCGTCGTACTGGTTGGCTTGATGCTTGCGTAGTTCGTTATGCAGGAGACCTCAGCGGTATTGATTACATGGCAGTTACTCGCCTTGATATACTCGATAGTTTCGATGAAATCAAAATGTGCGTAGCATATAAATACAATGGTGAAATCTTAGATGAAATGCCTGCTAATCTTAATATTTTAGCAAAAGTAGAACCAGTTTATGAAACATTTGCTGGTTGGAAAACTGACATTTCCGGTATTAGAAAATATGAAGATTTACCTGAAAATGCTCGTAAATATTTAGAAAGAATGGCGCAGGTTACAGGTATAGACCTTGGTTTCGTATCCGTAGGTCCAAACCGTGACCAAACAATCATTCTTCATGATGTATTCTAATTAATAAATACAAAATCCCAGAGAATCTTCTCTGGGATTTTTTTATTGCTTATTATTTAAATTTCAATTAATTCATAATCACAAGTACCAAGACCTATTTTTTCAGCGTGTTCAAGGCAAGTATGCCAATTTGTATTAGGATGTGTATTATGGAAATGGTCATGTTTTACGGCTTCCATGCTATCTTTTAAGATATTTTCCGCAAGTTCAGAACCTGCAATTACTGGTGCATTATTTACAATATCTGCACTAGCTTGGTCAACTGCTACAGCATCAAAAGATGCTACCATACCAAGATTTGGTACGATTGGTAAATCATTTTCACCATGACAATCACAATTAGGAGAAACATCAGTAATAATATTAATATGAAATTGTGGTCTACCCTGTAAAATAGCATAAGCATATTCTGCCATACGTTTATTTAATAAATCTTCAGCATTCCATTTTGTAGGTTTTATCGCATCAAAATGACAAGCTCCAATACAACGTCCACAGCCTACACATTTATTAGGGTCTATATGACATTTTCTATCTTCAATGATTGGAGCTTCATGAGCACAAATACGGCTGCAAGCACCGCAACCCACGCATTTTTCAGCTAAAACTTTTGGTGTACCATCGCAGTGCATTTCCATTTTACCAGCACGAGAACCACCGCCCATGCCAATATTTTTGATTGCTCCACCAAAACCAGTCATTTCATGACCTTTAAAATGAGATAAATCAATGATAATATCTGCATCCATTAAAGCCTGACCGACTTTTGCCTCTTTTACATATTCACCATTGGGTACTGGTACATAAGCTTCATCTGTACCTTTTAAACCATCAGCAATAATTACTTGGCAACCTGTAGTGAATGGATTATAGCCATTTTCATAAGCTGCGTCCATATGTTCAAGAGCATTTTTTCTACGACCAACATAAAGCGTATTGCAATCTGTCAAAAATGGTTTACCACCACGAGCACGTACTACATCAGCTACTACTTTTGCGTAATTTGGACGAAGATATGCCAAATTTCCTGGTTCACCAAAATGAAGTTTAATCGCTACAAATTTATTTTTAAAATCAATATTATCTATGCCTGCTTTTACCATTAAACGTTCTAATTTTTGTAATAAATTTTCTTTGCCCGCATGAGCACGCATATTTGTAAAATATACCTTAGCTTTTTCCATAGCAGTCTCTCCTCTGTGTATAATATATGTTTATTTTACTACTAAAACCATGTTTTTTGTCAATAAAAAAATCCTTAACTGACTTTATCCTATCAAAAGAAATTTATCTTATTGATACGATTTTCAGTTAAGGATTTTTTTATTATTTATTTTGAACAAAACGCTTCGCAAAATCTACACATAATTTAAGATCATTTTCTTGCGGTAGTTCATTAATTATTAAACCTTTTTCAAATAAAATTGCACCATTTTCTTTTATATCTTCTTCCCAACTTTGCATCCATTCACCACTGCCCCAACCATATGAGCCAAATAATGCTACTTGTTTTCCTGCTAAAAAGTTTTTCATCTCATCATACACTGGCTGAAACTCACATTCTTCCAATACCTCTGCTCCCATGGCTGGACACCCCAAAATCAAAGCATCATAATCCTCGGTCAATTCTGCATTAAAATCACTTACAAAATATACATCATAATCAGCATTCATTTCATTTAATCCTTTTACAATAGCTTTTGCCATAGCCTCGGTATTACCTGAACCACTCCAATAAATAACTGCTACTTTTTTCATAAAAATTTCTCCTTTATTTACACTGCTTTCACTAATTCTTCTATAGACTTTCCTTGCATTAAATAATTACAAAAACGATTCGAACATTCCGCATAACTTGCAAATAACTTTTCTGCGCGTTCAATATCTGAATATACCTTCCAATGCCCACAAAGCTTAAAATGTCTACCACTATTTTTAATAAAACCTTCTACATCTTCTAATGGATAACCCAAAAATATTCCAATTTCATGTGGAAATCCCTTTTGCAAAGCCATTCTTGACTTTAAATAAGCTAAATTCTCCTCAACATCTTGCCAATTTTTATATCCATAAAAACGTAAAAAAGCTTGTATATTACCATCCTGAATTATTGATTTTAAAATATTGTTTCGATAAATAAGCAATAATAACCAATTATCCGTTTCTGATAATACAAAAAAATATAAACCTTTACATTCCATACAAGTTTTATATTTATCTAAAACCTCCTGACAATTTTTAATGCGTTGTTTATTAAAAGAAATCAAGCTTCCAGATTTTATTCCTTCTAAAGTAGGCGCACCATGAAAAGCTAACATTTTTTCTACATCATTATATGTACTATTAACTACGCGCATTCACTCACCTCTATTATTGAGAATTATTATCACTTGTATATTATAATCTAATTGAGAATATTTTTCAATTACTTGCAAAAATATTTTATACTTTTTTGTCTAAACAATATATAATACTATTTATAATTATTCTTTATAAATTCTATAAGATGGTGATATTATGTACAATCAATTATTAATCAATCACAAACTTCAATCTAACAAAGAATTAATACATCTAACTAAGGTTTTACAACAAAAAAACTTTAAAATTCAATTTGTGGATACCTCCAAATCTTTTTTTGGTAACAAACAAAGTTTGTTTATTGGTATTGATGCTACGGACAATGCTTTAGCACAAAAACTAAATTTAGATTTTGCTTTAGCAACTTGGGCTTGTCAGGATTTTAAGCATATTTTAGCTAAATATTATTTTCGTCAACCTTACGATATATTAAATATTTTGACTATGATAGAAAAACCTTATATCAATCATAAATGGCTCACTACTGCTATGGAAATGCAATTTATCGCTCAAGCAGGTCTTAGCTATACTAAAGATGATTTTGATTATGAACGTTTTACTCGTCTTAGCGAAATGGCTGCAGAAATTATGAGTGAATACACTGATTTACCAGTAGAAAAAGTTAAAACTTTATTTTGCAATGAAACTGGCTATCAAACACCAAAACTTGACACTCGTTCTGTCATTTTTAAAGATGATAAAATCCTTCTTGTAAAAGAACGTGATGGTCGTTGGTCACTTCCTGGTGGCTGGGTCGATGTAAATCAATCAATTTGCGACAATCTAATCAAAGAAGCTCGTGAAGAAGCTGGACTAAATGTCATTCCTACACGTCTAATTGCTATTCACGACCGCAATCGTCATAATACTCCTTTATATGCTTATGGTATAACGAAAATATTTATGCTTTGTGAAGTAATTTCTGGCAATTTTCAGCAAAATATTGAAACTAGTGCTAGCGATTACTTTTCTTTAGAAAATTTACCAACATTGTCTTTAGGTAAAAATACCAAAGAACAACTCGAACTTTGTTTTGCAGCCGCTAAAGATCCTAATTGGATTCCAATTATTGACTAATATTTTTAACCAAAACAAGCCCACTATTTGTTTATTAATAGTTTTATTTGATAATATTTTGAGTATATTTTGTTATTTTATGTAGGTTTTATTAAAAAAATGTTGTAGTTTTTGACCTTGTCTAAATGATAACAAAGTTTTAAGTTTTCTGATAAAAGCAATATTTTATAGATTAAAACTTAAGTATTTTTTTCACAAAGTCTAAATAATATATACATAAAGCCTTTTTTTGTTGCATTTTATTTAAATAAAAGCAATATTTTATAGATAATTTTATTAAAAAACAGTTAAAATTATATACATAAGATACACATAAATAACTCAAAAGTTAAACATAAATTTCAAAGGTGGTTATAAACTATGATTAATATTGGTATTATTGGTGCAGGCCGTATCGGTCGTGTTCACGGTGAAAGTATTTCCAAATTCGTTCCAAATGCAAGAGTAAAAGCTATCGCAGATCCATTCTTAAATGACAATACTGTTGCTTGGGCAAATTCCCTTGGTATTACTGAAACTTATACTGACTACAAAAAAATCTTAGCTGATAAAGAAATTCAAGCTGTTTTAATCTGTGCTTCTACAGATATGCACTCTCCACTTTCTATCGAAGCTATCCAAGCTGGTAAACACGTTTTCTGTGAAAAACCAATTGATCATGATGTTAATAAAATTAAAGAAGTTTTAGATGTTGTTAATGCTTCCGGTCTTAAATATCAAGTTGGCTTCAACCGTCGTTTCGACCACAACTTCCGTGCTATTAAAGATGCTGTAGCTGCTGGTAAAATCGGTAAACAACAAATCATCAAAGTTACTTCTCGTGACCCAGAAGCTCCACCAATCGAATATGTAAAAGTTTCCGGTGGTATCTTCCTTGATATGACTATCCATGATTTCGATATGGTTCGTTACCTTTCTGGTAGTGAAGTTACTGAAGTATTCGCTGTTGGTTCTGTTACTGTTGACCCTGCAATCGGCGAAGCTGGTGACATTGATACTGCTGTTATTACATTAAAACTTGCTAACGGTGCTACAGCTGTTATCGACAACTGCCGTAAAGCTGTTTATGGTTATGACCAACGTGCTGAAGTCTTCGGTACTAAAGGTGCTATCGCAATCTCCAATGACTCCGATTCTAATGCTGTATTCAGCGGTGAAGAAGGCGTTGTTGCTGAAAAACCTATGTACTTCTTCTTAGAACGTTACATGATGGCTTATGCTAATGAAGTAAAATCCTTCGTTGATGCAATCGAAAATGATACAGCTACAGAAGTTAATGCAAACGATGGTTTGCAACCTGTATTAATCGGTCTTGCTGCTAAAAAATCCGTTGCTGAAGGTCGCCCTGTAACTATTAAAGAAATTGCTGACGCTTACAATTTATAATTTATAACGACTTACAAAAATAAAATTGATTAGGAAGGAATGAATCCTTCCTAATCAAAAAAAATATGATTATAAAAAAATAGTTTTGCTTTAAATTTCTGATATATTTGAAATTTATTATTTTTTATTAATTTTCTTTTTTTTGAGAGGAGTATTTTTATGAATAATGCCCAATTATCTACTGAGAAGCTTTCGTGGTTTACGCGTATAGCCTATGGTCTTGGTGATACTGCCCAAAACGTCGTTTGGGGTGCTATGAGTATCTTAACATTCTTCTATACTGACTATGCTGGTATCAGCCCTGTTACTGTCGGTCTTGTAATGTTATTATCCAGATGTTTTGATGGTGTCTCTGACGTTGTAATGGGATTCATCGTAGAAAAAACTAATTCCAAATATGGTAAATCTCGTCCTTGGATTTTATGGACAAGTATTCCATTTGCTATTTCCATCGTACTTATTTATACAGTTCCACAAACAACTGAAACATTGCAATTTATTTATCTTTTCGTAACATATAACTTCTGTACTACTGTTTGTTATACTGCATTAAACTTACCATATGGTAGTTTATCTACTATGATGACTCGTGTATCTCGTGAAAGAGATATGCTCAGTATCGTTAGAATGGCATTATCTCCACTTGGTAAAATTTTAGCTGTTTCCGCTACTTTACCTCTTATTAAAGTATTTGGTAACGACCAAATGGCATGGGTTAAAGTTATGTCAATTTGGGCTGTTCTTGCATTAATCTTATTACTTATCTGCTTCTTCAAATGTAAAGAAACTGTTGTTATTGAAGCAAGAAAAGAAGTTACAAAAATTCCTGTTAAAAAATCCCTTAAAGCTCTTTGCTTAAATAAATATTTCTGGCTTGCTATGACTATTTGGATGATGCAGAACGTTATTTTCTACATCACTGGTACAATCTTACCATACTATTGTAAATATATTTTCTTTGATGATTCCTTATTCAGTATCTTATACTTAGTTGAAACATTCACTATGATTGCTTTCACTATCTTTGGTAGCCCTTATTTATTGAAAAAATTCGGCAAAAGAAACATGAGTCTTGCTGGTGTTACTTTAGCTTTAGTTGGTCACTTAATTTATCTCCTCAATCCACTTGATTTCAACTGGGTATTATTCAGCTGCATTATCCGTGGTATCGGTTTCGCTCCATTAAACTCTGTAATCTTCGGTTTCTTAGGTGACGTTGTTGAATACGGTCAATGGAAATTCCACCTCCGTCAAGAAGGTCTTATCTTCTCTGGTGGTTCTGTAGGTACAAAAGTTGGTTCTGGTCTTACAAGTGCAATTTTAACTAGTATGCTTTCTTATGCTGGTTATGTATCTTCTACTACTGGTTCAGCTGTTCAACCACAAAGCGCTATCGATATGATTGTAAATCTCTATATGTATGGTCCTATCCTTGTATGGGTTATCATCATCATCGTATTGTTATTATATAAATTAGATAAAATCTATCCTCAAATCATGAAAGACTTAGCAATTCGTGAAGCTGAAGGTAAATTATAATAACTATTATCATATCTGATATAATTTCCCCCACTTTTTAGTGGGGGATTATTATTAAATACAAACAAAATTTAGGAGGTTTATTATGTTAAAAGACAATACCTATATTACAATCACTCGTCAATATGGTAGCGGTGGTAGAGAAGTCGCTAACCTTGTAGCAAAAAAATTAGGTATACATTGTTATGATCGTAAAATAGTTCATCTTGCTGCAGATAAATTAAATGGCTCTAATGAACCATTATCTGCTGAAGCTACTGAAGATTTAATCAAAACATCTTATAATATGCCTGGCTCTTTGGGTGATTATGCATTTGAAAGTATTCCTTTTTACAATCAAATGTTCAAAGAACAGTCTTCCGCTATTATAAAATTAGCGCAACAAGGCAGTGCTGTATTTATCGGTAGATGTGCTGATTATATTCTAAAAGACTATCCTAATAGATATTCTATCTTTATTTACGCTGATGATGAATTTAGACAAAATCGTGCTAAAGATCATTATGGCAATAATACTTTAAAAGAATTAGACAAAGAAGATAAAAATCGTAAAAGATATTATGCCTATTATACAGGTGAAACTTGGGGCGACCCTAAAAACTATGACTTGATGATTAATGTAAGTCATTTAGGCTTAGAAAAAGCTGCTGATTTAATCATCGAATATATTAAACTTCATCAAAAATAATAATAAATGTTAGAGCCTAAGAATTTTCTTAAACCCTAACATTTATTATCGAACCAGAAAAAGAGCCTTTTTTTAAGGCTCTTTTTTTGTTAAACTAGAAATTAAAATATAGTTATGAAAGGGATTTTACTAATGGAAACAGCGATAGAGTTACAACGTTTAGGTAAATTATATGATGTTGCGGATACAGAATTAATAAAAAAGAAAAATAAAACATATGGTTTACTCTGTGAATTAAATAGAACAGATTATTTTGATATGGATTATGTAAAATCCATAATATGCAATTTAGTAGCTAAATTTGGCGAAGAAAGTTATATTGTACCACCATTTCGTTGTGATTATGGTGAGCATATTTTTATCGGTAAACATACGTATATAAATTATAATTGTTGTTTTTTAGATTCAGCAAAAATCACTATTGGTGATTATGTATATATAGGGCCAAATTGTAATATCTATACACCAAATCACCCTATTCATCATGAATTACGTAAAGAAAAAATTTTAGAATATGCTAAAGAAGTAAAAGTGGGTTCTCATTCTTGGATTGGTAGTGATGTAGTGATTATGCCGGGAGTTACTATTGGTGAAAATTGTGTGATTGGAGCAGGTAGCGTCGTAACAAAAGATATCCCTGATAATTCACTAGCCATGGGCAATCCTTGTAAGGTTGTTAGAGAAATTACGGCAAAAGACCAAGAAAAATTAAATGATTTAATTTTAGCCGATGAAACAAAAGATAATTTATATAAATTAGAACATGGTTATTTATATCAAGCTACAGATGAAGCAATTTTCCAGATAATAAAAGATACAACACATTATATAAATATTTTAAATAAATTATCCAATAGTGAAATTCAGCGTCGTCGTGATTTTTTGAGAACTTTTGTGGCTAAATTTGAAGAAGGTGCAATTATAAATAGTCCATTTTATATGGAATTTGCCAATCATTTAGAAATGGGTAGAGATAGTTTTATAAATTATGATTGTACAATTTTAAATACAGCAATGGTAAAAATTGGCGATAATGTACTTATTGGGCCAAAAGTTGGTATATATACAGTAAGTCATCCATTAGTAGCTAAATATAGAGAAGAAAATTTAGCTTATGCCAAACCAGTTACAATCAAAGATAATGTATGGATTGGTGGCTCTGCTATAATTTTACCTGGGGTAACTATTGGCGAAAATGCTATTATTGGAGCAGGTAGTGTCGTAACAAAAGATGTACCCGAAAATACAATTGTTGTCGGTAATCCAGCTCGTGTTTTACGTGAAATTACTGAAAAAGATAGAGAAAAATACTATCAAGAAATTACGCAAGAACAAGATAATCATAGCGAATATGAAAAAATGTTAGCTGGCAAATGGTATAATGCTATGGATTATGAAATGATGAAATTGCGTCAAGAAAATAATAAACATACAGAAGCTTATAGTAGAATTACAGACAATACTTGGGCTTATAAAGATAGAATGGCTAAAGCAATTATAAAATCTTTTGGCGAAAATGCGAGCATTATTCCACCATTTACTTGTGATTATGGTACAAATGTAAATATTGGTGATGATAGTGTGATTAATCATAGTGGTGTTTTTCTGGATACTAATGAAATAAATATTGGTAAAAATGTATTAGTTGGGCCAAATGCAGGTTTATATTGTGCATTGCATCCATATGATGAAAAAGCTAGACGTGAAGGCATGGAAAAAGCAAAAGCTATTAATATTGGTGATGGTACTTGGCTTGGAGGAAAAGTGGTAGTCCTTCCAGGAGTAACTATTGGAAAACATAGCGTAATTGGTGCAGGTAGTGTCGTAACAAAAGATATTCCTGATGATGTAATAGCAGTAGGTAATCCTTGTCGTGTAATTCGTAAAATCACAGAAGTAGATAAAAATATTAATAAATAAAAAATGTTTCACGTGAAACATTTAAAATAAAAACCTCAGGAAAGTAATCCTGAGGTTTTTTATGATTTTTTAGCTAATAGTGTTTTTATTTGTTTATTATGGGTTGTGATATATACACCACTAAAAATGGCAATTGCACCAGAAAGTTGCATAATGCCAATATGTTCGGCTAAAAATATCGCACCGCATAGCATGCCAACAATTGGCGTAATATTAGAAAAGACTGCAGACATACTAGGCCCTGCATTTTTTACACCAATATTCCAAAAGACCATAGAGGCTACACCACCACAGATAACAACAAAAATAAACGAACTATATCCAGCAAAATCTAAAGGAATATAATTTAATTGATTGGTGAAAAAAGCATATATAAAAACTTCAATTGCGCCAATCAAACCTGACCATGCAGTTACAGCGATAGCTGATAATTCTTTCATGATTTTTAATCCAAGGATAGAATAAAGAGCCCAGACTATTTGACATGAGAAAAATAAAATATCACCAGGATTAAATTTAAAATTAAATAAGATATCCAAAGAGCCTTTTGTGACCAAAAAAATTACCCCAATAAAAGAAATCGCAATACCTACCCATTGGAGGATTTGTAGACGTTCGCGAATACAAATAGTAGCGATTAGAGCAGTAACAGCTGGCCCTGTAGCTGCAATTAAAGTACAGTTAGTTATCGTAGAATATTTTAGTCCCGTAAACTGTAAAACATTATTAAGAGCTATTCCTGTAAGTCCCATAAATATAAGAGGAATAATGCAATGTTTTGGAGGAAGAATTTTGGACTCATGACGAAGAAACATAATAAAAAACAAAATACTACTAATAAATAAGTAGCGAACGCAAGTAAGAGCAGCTGGCGACCAACTACTTACGATAATTTTTATACAAAGAGGTTGAATTCCCCAAAAAATAGTAGCTAAAGCTAGTAATGAATATGTTCTTTGTAGAGTCATAAGCATATTTCCTCGTAATATTTAATAAATTATTATACTAATCCAAATAACATATATGCTGCCAAGCAAACAAAGGCTACAAGGAATTTTAAAAGTGTAAGAATAAATACATCATAGTAAGATTCTTTGTGAGTGAGTCCGCAAACAGCAATTAAGGTAACAAGCGCACCTGCATGAGGAACAGAATCAAAACCTTCGGAAGCAATACAGATAATACGATGTAAAACTTCAGGAGACATACCTACTTGTTGAGCCCAAGCGAGCCATTCTGGGCCGAAAGTACCTACAGTAATCATTAAGCCTGCAGAAGAAGAGCCAGTGATACCAACCATGATATTAGTAGTAATAATAGAAGAGAATAATGGCCCATCACCAAGAGAAAGACCTAAGAGCGCAGATTTTATAAGAGCAAATGCAGGAAGAGCAGCAATAACGCACCCAAAAGCATAACCAGAAGCTACATTCAATACAGCAGAAGTAGAACCTATAGCACCAGCATTGATAGGATGCATGACGCCACCTAAACGACGTAATTTTTTGCGACCAATGAAAGCAGCTACAATACTGCTTAAAAGTAAAGCAACATTGATTGACCAAATGGCTTGTACTTTAGCCACATTTGGAGCAATTAAAGACAGGTTTAATGGCGCAAAACTAGCTAAACTATTTTGATCCCAATGAAATGCCCAATCCCAATTGAATGGATTACTAACATAAAGATTAATCACAATAACCATTAAAAGAGGGATAGAAGATAAACGCCAATCAGGAAGAGCTTCGGTATTATTTTCAGGCTCATTTAATGTATGATTACCATAACCTTCACCTTTTGCTTTAAGTGATTTACTACGATAAGAAATCCAAATATAAGCAATCATGAAAAATAAAAATGATGCAAGTAAGCCTTGACCAATACCAGCCCAAGTAGTAGTACCAAATACAGCAGCAGGAATAATATTTTGAATTTGTGGTGTACCAGGTAATGATACCATACTATACGTAAAAATACCCATCCATAAAATAGCAGGTAATAAACGTTTTGGGATATCAGCTTGTTTAAATAAAATAGCAGCAAATGGGTACATAACAAATGCTACAACAAAAACACTGAGTCCACCATAAGTAAGAACACCGCAACCAAGAAGAACAGCAAGAATAGCACGATCTTTACCAAGTACAGATACTATTTTAGCAGCAACAGAGGCAGCAAGTCCACCTTCTTCCATGATTTTGGCAAAAGCTGCACCCAATAAAAAGACAGGATAATAACTTTTAATATATTCAGCAGCTTTAGTCATATATAATTCACTATAAACAGGCATAGAAGCATAATCACTACTAATTGCAGCCAATACAGCAAAAATTGGAGCAATAAAAATAAGTGAAAAACCACGATAGGCAAAAAACATTAATAATAAGAGACTAACAAGAATAATAGCTAAGTCCATTAAAAAACCTCCAAATAATGATAAAATAAAAGCCTTCCATAAAAGGAAGGCTTTTGTCTGCTATAAATTATAAGCCGGAAACTTCATGGATATATTTTCTAGCTTTTTGAGCATATTCAAGTGGGTTAGCAATAGCAGGATCTTGTTCAGCTTCAACCATTGTCCAACCTTCATAATTATTTTCTTTAAGAATATCATAAACTGGTTTGAAATCGATGCAACCATCACCAGGAACAGTGAACATACCCATTCTAACGCCGTCTAAGAAGCTCATGTCTTCATTTTTTACTTTTTCTACGAGTTCTTTACGAACGTCTTTTAAATGAACGTGTTTGATACGATTTATATGTTTCTGAAGAATACGAATATGATCTTCACCAGAGCATACAAGATGACCAGTATCATATAAGAGGAATACAAGATTAGGATCTGTCATTTCCATGAGTTTGTCAATTTCAGCTTCAGTTTGAACGCCAGTACCCATATGATGATGGTAAACAAGTTTCATGTCTTTTTCAGCAGCTAAAGCACCTAATTTATTAAGACCTTCAGCAACGAGTGTCCATTGTTCATCAGTGTTATAAGGTTTACCAGCAAATACTGGAGTATTGATTTGACCTTGGATACTATTACCTTGTTCAGATACAACTACAACTTTTGCACCCATAGCATGTAAGAAATCACGATGAGCTTTGAATGCTTCAGCAGTTTCTTCATAAGGTTTTGTAGTTAAGAAAGAGCTAAACCAAGCACTAGCAACAGAAAGACCGCGAAGAGAAAGAGCTTTTTTTAATACTTCTACATCTTTAGGGAATTTACCACCCATTTCACAGCCAGTGAAACCAGCAAGAGCCATTTCACTTACGCATTGTTGGAATGTATTTTCTTTACCGAGATCTGGCATATCATCATTTGTCCAACCGATTGGGCAGATACCTAATTTAATGTTTGTCATGAGAATTCCTCCAAAAAAGTTATATTTTAATTAATTTATTTTAAGGTTAATAAATAACCAAATTTACGAGGTTGATAAGTATACGAATATACTTATCAATGAAATTTAAATTTTAAAGAAATGAAGAGTTGTTATATATGATATATTAATTTTACATGCTAGATTGGTGTAGAGGAGGAGAGGCCTCCTCGAAAATATATAGCATAATAAAAAAGGGGGCTATTTGATACCAAAATTTGACAGTTTATAAAAGATTATTTATGATTATATATATAGTAAATTATTGAGTAATAATCACTATACTTAAAAATATTTGAATAACTTATGAATAAGTTATGAGTAACTTATGTACTTATATAGTAACTCTTTTTGTGATATTTGTCTATAGTTTTTAATGATTTTTTAGCATTTTTACAAAATAAATAAATATTCTGAAAAAGGTGGGAATAGAATGTTACAGTATTTTATGCAACAACGGTATAAACATACTTTAAGTAAAGGTTATATACCTAAATTAGAATATTTTTGTAAAGTAGATGAAAATTCATCAAAGATGCCTAGAGCTATGCATGTGCATAAAAATCTAGTAGAAGTTTTATTAGTATATGAAGGCAATGGGATATATACGATAGAACATAGCAAGTATATTGCTAAAAAAGGTGATTTAATATTTTACAATAGTGAGATTGTACATGATGAATTTGGTGGTCATGGTGATAATTTAAGTACTTACTGCTTGGGAATTAGTAATTTAAAATTGAATCATTTGGAAAAAAATAAAATTATTGCCGATAATTATTGTCCTGTGATTGGTAGTGGAGATTCTTTTGGTGAGATTTTGAGTATTTTGGAAATAATTCAAAAAAATATTGATGAGCATGGATCAAAAATTGCAGAGTATAGTGATTTTTTAATGCAGGCTTTGGTGGTTAAGTTTTGTACTATTATTGACCAATATGGAGTATTAAAAGAGTTAAAAGAGCCATCACTTGCCACTAAAGTTAAAATATATATCGATAAAAACTACAATGAAGCAATATCTTTACAAACAATTGCTGAAGCTGTGAATGCCAATCAATATTATTTATCACATATTTTTAAAAGTGAAACAGGATTTTCACCGATGCAATATGTCACTCGAAGAAGAATTGGTGAAGCTCAAAACTTATTGATTAATACGCAGTTAAGTATTACCGAAATTGCAGCTAATATCGGCTATAATAATTCAAATTATTTTCAAAATGTTTTTCGAAAAATGGTAGGATTCACGCCTGGCGTTTATCGAAAGCGTTGGCAATTATAAAAAAAGCTAAGACAAAAGTCTTAGCTTAAAATTTGGAGTAATTTAAGTTGTTGTGTTATTTTTTTATAAGACTGTATAACTGAATAATTTCATCTACTATATCTTTAAAAATATAAGTTGTCATTAAATAATCTTGAGCATGGGAAATGAGTACATTAAAAGATAATTTTTCACCATTAGCTTCACGAGTGAGCAATTCTTGAGTTTGTAATTCATGAGCTTTTTGCAATTTTGGTGTAGCTTTATCTAATTGAGCTTGCGCCTCAGTAAATTTACCTTGACGAGCAAGTTTTAAAGCAGTCTGAAGTTCAGCTTTGGCATCACCAGCTAAGGATATAATATCAAATGCGATTTTTTCAGTATTCATAATAATCTTCCTTTCATATTATGTTAAATATTATTTGTAATCACGACGGAATTTACGTTCAATATCTTCCATAGATAAATCTTTAGTTTCAGGCATAACGAATTTAGTAAATAAAATAGATAAGATGCCAATAGCACTAAAGATATAGAAAGTATGGGAAAGACCAAATGTTTCCATTAAAGTTGGGAATACTAATTGAATTAAGAAGTTAGAACCCCAAAGGAAGAATACAGTGATACCAAGAGCAGTACCGCGCATTCTAAGAGGAAAAATTTCTGACATATAAACCCAAGTCACAGGAGATACAAATGTTTGTTGAAAGAACAAGAAAGTAACTGTAAGACTTAAAACAATATACGGTAAATTTTCAGAACCAGCAAGTACATTGGATACTGTACCGATACAAGTGTTGGCAAATAAAATACCGATAAGACCAATAACGAGCATTTTTCTACGTGTTAATTTTCTAACAAGTGTAAAGCCAAGAAGTGTACCACCAACTGAAATAAGACCATTGGCAATATTACCAATTAAAGCAGCATCAGTGGAGAAACCTGATTTAGTTAAAATTTGAGAACCATAGAACATAATAGTATTTACGCCTGTTGCTTGTTGTAGAATAGCAATACCTATACCTATCATTAAAACTTTTTTCATCCAAGGTTCGGTAAAATCTTTAAAGGATAATTTCTTTTGCGCTTTTTGTTCAGCTAATAAATCTTGAATATCATTAAATTCAGCGATAGCTTTAGCTTCACTTTCATTAGTAAGACGCAAAACTTCCATAGCTTCAGATGCCCTGCCTTTAGACAAAAGCCAACGAGGTGATTCTTTATTGAAGAACATACCAATAAATAATAAAATACCCGGAACAGCGGCTAAGGCTAGAATATAACGCCAAACATGAGGGTCATGACCAAGATTAATAGCGATAATAGCATTTACTATGTAAGCTAGTAATTGACCAGATACAATAACCAATTCCATTAAAACAACAAGACTGCTTCTTAGATTTCCTGTAGCAATTTCAGCTAAATAAGCTGGTACTATAGTAGATGCACTACCTACAGCCATACCTAAAAAGAAGCGAAAGGCAATAATCATAGTAGCATTGATAGATAAAGCGCAACCAAGAGATGATACAAAGAATAAAACAGCTAAATAAGTAAGAGCAGGTTTTCTTCCTAGAATATCAGCTAAACGACCACTTACAGCAGAACCAATAGCAGCACCAATACAAATAGCACTAACAACCATACCTTCCAAGGCTGGAGTTAAATTAAGCTGTTCAGGTGCTGACATAAACGGAAGAGCACCATTGATAACACCAGTGTCATAACCAAATCCCAAAGAAGCAAATGTAGCTGTTATAGCCATAATCATTACCGTTCTTGAGGCTTTAGTGTTTATTTGTTCATCAGACATATAAATCCCTCACTTTTACTCTCTTAATAACAAAATTAACAATTATTAAAAAATTAAAAATATATCGAAAATATAATTTTGTAAATATATTAGCTAGATTACTCTAGCTAATATATTATTATTTATTTACCTAAAAGTTCACGTTCAATACGTTCACGAGCTTCTGGCGCTTGTCTATTCATTTTTTCTGGGAAACCAAAATACGATACACAAGCTATAGTATCGCCACCTACTTTTGGTGCATTTTCTGCTAATTGTTTATTGGCAAAATTCATTTCACGAAGCGTTTCAAAAATACCTGCAAAATCTACATCGCCTTCTCCCATTGCCAAATGTTGATGAATAGTTACATCTGCTCTTCCTCTAGCATTTAAAAATGGTGGATTAGCTATATATCTACAATCTAATGTCTGATTGAATGTATCCGCAAATAATACATGAGTGAGTTCATCTCCAGCATATTTAAGCATAGAGCGTACATCTCCTTTTCCTTGGTCATAGAAGAAACCATGTGGCGATGAATATACATATCCTAAATTTTTTGAACGGAAAGATTTTACCATATCGCAAGTTTCATTATTTAATTCACAAAAATCATAAGGATGCGATTGAATTTCTACACGTAAACCTTCACGTTCAATAATAGGTAATAATTCTTCCATAGATTTAAACCACATACCATTGCAAATTTCCTGTTTATTAGGATCACCAGAAAGTTCAGTATTGATGACGGGAACTCCCATATTAACAGCTATTTGAATTAATTTTTTCCAATTAGCTACAGCAAATTGACGTTCTTCTTCTGTAGGTCCAGACCAGCGATATACACAGATAAAAGATGAAATTTCTACACCAGTTTCTTTGAGAGCTTTTTTATATTCACGTTCACATTCTTCAGAGAAGAGTGGGTGTTTATAAAATGGATTAATACGAGGATGAGGGGATTGTTCAATATATTTATAACCCCAATCTGCTACTTGATGAACCATTGAGTTGATATCCATTTGTTTAGCAAGTACATCGACATCGAATGCTATTTTCATGATAAAACCTCCATAAATTTATTTTTAATAGATAACTAAATTTTTAGTATGTATATAAGAAGGCTATTTAGAAACAGCCCTCTTTTGTAGTGTATTAACCAAAATATTTATTTACAAATGTTTTAGTTACTTCAGCAGCTTTTTTTATATTTTCTTCGTGGCTCATAGCATAGTATTCTGGACGGAATTCTTCAATTGTACAAACGCCATCAAAACCAATTTCTTTTAATGCAGTAGCAATACCTTCATGGTTTACAACACCTTCTTCAGGCCATAAACGTTTATCATCACCACAAGAACCAAGTGGTAAATCTTCACAATCATTTAAGTGATAAGCGAAAATTTTATTGCCATTTGCTGCTTTTAAATCTTCAAGTTTAGAGCACATTTCATGGAAATGGAAAGTATCTACAGTAATACCTACATTTGGACGATCGACAGCTTTTACAACATCATAAGCTGTACCAAATTGATTGATAGAGCAATTTGGAGCACCGCAGAATTCAAGTGAAATTTTCATATCTTCACCGACTTTATCAGCTAAATAACGTAAGCGAGTAACAGCTTCGTCTTTAATTTCAGAGATAGTTTTATCTTTTACATCAAAAGAAGGTACAGTGATGAGCATTTTCATACCAATAGCTTTGGATACTTCCATGATAAAATCTACTTCATCATCAATTTCTTTTTCGCCAGCTTCATCTCTTTGGTTAAAGAATATTAAAGTATTATAAGCCCAAGGTTTTAAATGATGGTTTTTAAACCAAGTAGCAAGTTCATCTAAGGTATGCTCTTTTAAATAATCTTTTACACAGTCAAAGCGAATTTCAATATAGTCAAAACCATATTTTTCGCACATTTCAAGGTCTGCCATTAAAGATTGACCTTTACATTCTAAAGCAGTAGCTTCATTAAAACCAATTTTCATATCTATATTCCTCCGTAATGTACACGCGAACGCAAATGGGTAAAATTATTTATTATAGAAATCAGGTTTTTCTACAGCTGTATTGATTTTTTCTACAGCACCAGTTTGTTGAGCTTTTACAAGAGCATCAGCAGTGATAGCAGCAAGATAGCCGTCCCAAGCATTTGGTCCATTGATTTCACCTTTAGCAGCATCATCAACCCAAGCTTGAACTTCTGCATCATAAGCGTCTTTAAAACGTACGAAGCAATCAGTATCAATTGTTGTAGATATAGCAGCATTTTTGCGAATTGTAGGGTAAACAGTAGCCATAGGCATTTTAATAGCGCCATCTTCACAAACAACTTCGCAGTTGATATCATAGCCAAATTTGCAATTAACAAATACTTCTACGTCGATGCAAACACCTTTTTTAGTGCGAAGTAGCATGATTTGTGGATCTTTTAATTCGCTATGAGAATATTTAGTAACACGAGGCATGATTACTTGTGCGGATTCATATTCATCATCAACGAGCCAATGTAAAACATCGATTTCATGAATAGCAGTATCATGAACAGCCATTGGAGTATTATAGTTAGTACCTACTTCTGGATTTCTATGAGTGCAATGGAGCATCAATGGTTCACCATATTCACCGGATAAGAGGGCTTCTTTTACTTTAGCATAACCAATATCATAACGACGCATAAAGCCTAACTGAATTAAATGTTTACCAGAAGTAACTTCAGCTTGTACTACTTTTAAGCAATCTTCAGCTGTTGTACAAAGAGGTTTTTCGCAGAAAATACGTTTGCCAGCATTGATAGCTTCTAAAAGTGCTTCTACATGAGCAAAGCCAGGGCTTACGATAAATACAGCATCAACATTAGGATCATTAATTAAGAGTTTTTCATCAGTATAAACTTTAGCATCACAGATAGCTGCTGCTTTTTTGGCACTTTCTTTAAATACATCACATACAGCTACAACTTGAGCTCCTTGAATTTTGTTAGTTAATCTAGTAATATGGTCTCTACCCATTCCACCGCAACCAATAACACCTACGTTTAACATTATAGATTCCTCCAGTTAGAGATTTATATTTATTTTTTATTTATGTTTTCCTTGTTGAGTTTATTATACAATAATGTTCGCGTGAACGCAACATTTTTTGCAAATAAATTAAACTTTTTTATTGGAAATTTTTTGACAATTAATTATATAAAAATAGGGAATTATTTTTACTATGAAAACAATTCCCGGTAGATTAAACATTGAAGCGATTTTTAATTACAATATCAGTATAAGCAAATTTATTATCAGGATTTTTATTATCAAATAGTTTATGAAATAATAGCATGATTGATTGGTAACCTTGAGTATAAGCGTCCTGTCCAATTAAAAAATTAATGGTACCATCAAGTAAAAGTTGGATATTTTCTACGATAAAGTCATTAGCAATGACTTTCACATTATGTGTTTTATTGGCTTTTTGCAATGCTTTACAAACACCTAGAACACCAGAGCCGGTGATATAAATACCTTTTAAATATGGGTAATCATGTAAAACTTCATCAGTAATTTTTTCTGCTACCCAATCATCATCATAAGCGTAACGTATGCCAAGATTATTTATTTGTGGATAAGATATAGCAATTTCCTGATTAAAACCATGAGCACGTTGTTGCAAGGATAAGTTTTCTTCATGTCCAGAGATAACAATAATTTGTCCTCGTCCTTCTGTAATTTCTCCCATTAAGCCTGCTGCTGTTTGTCCACTTTTTTGTGCATTTTGTCCAATAAAGCAAAGACGAGCCGTATTTTCTAAATCAGCATTAAATGTAATAATGGGAATATTATCTTCTTTAGAAAATTTATCAACTAATTGGATTAGCAAATTGTCTTGTGATGGAGATAAGGCAATGCCATTAAAATCATCTACTTGCATTTTTTTCATAGTATGAATTACTTCTGCTGGATTTACACCATTTATTTCATAGATTTCTACAGTAGCACCAAAACTTTCAGCTTCTATTTTAGCCGCTTTTAAACCTGTTAAAACATCTTGCATAAATGGTGTTTGAGCTAATTGTAAAATAACACCAATTTTTATATTTTTTTTAGCCATAGCTAATGCACGTCCTGCTCTACTAGGTTTGTAGCCAACTTCTTGAGCAATTTTTTTTATACGTTGTGCTACTTCTGGTTTAATACGACCGCGATTATTTAACGCTCTATCTACTGTTCCACGTGAAACACCAGCTAAATCAGCTATTTGCTGTAAGGTAATAGCCATATAGACATCTCCTTTTACTTGTATTTTAATTTCTAGTTTAACAAAAAAAGAGCCTTAAAAAAAGGCTCTTTTTCTTTATCTATAAGTCATAAAATACTCATTAACGTACAAAATTAGTCATTGTTCTTTGCTTCGTTTCAGGTGGATCAATTTTACCTTTACTTGCTTCTATTACTTTCATTATCCAAGCCATATTACGAGCTAATTTTTGTATAACTTCAATACCTTCAATATCTTGATTTATTTCTCCTACATCTAATCCATGAAGATTATTCCAATAATCTGCTGTTGGCATTATCATTTCCATGGTATTAAGATAAGCATTTAATTGTTGAAATGTTTCTAATGCTCCAGAACGACGAGCAGTTACTATAGATGCTCCTACTTTATGATGAAGTTTATGACCAGCAGCTAAAAAAGCTCGATCTAAAAAGCATTTCATTGTACCTGATATACCACCATAATAAACTGGAGATGCTAAGATTATACCATCAGCTTCTACCATTTTATCAATCCATTCATTAACATCATCTTTTTGTACACAATAACCACTGCCAGTATGTAAACAATGATAACAAGCTAAACATCCTCTTATCATTTTATTACCAACTTGTACAATTTCAAAATCTATACCATTGTTATTAAATACTTCTCCCATAAAATTTAACGCTTGTTCACAATTACCGCCTTTTCTAGGGCTACCATTAAATGCTACTACTTTCATTTTTATTACACTCCAATAAATCATACTAAAAAAGTCCCATAAAATTATGGGACTTTTATTCATTTTAATATTTCAATTAATATTGTCTAGCTTTTGCAAGTTCTACTTTAAGTGCTTCATATGCCTTACGAACAGTTTCGCTCTTAGAAACTTGAGGCTGACCTACACGCCACCAATGACCATAACCATGAAGCATTGTTTTTGGTAATACCTTAATATCAATTAAAGTAGATACTGTTTGTTTTTCAGCATCTTCTAAAGCTGCTTTTAATTCTTCTACAGTTGTTGCTTTATAAGTTTTGCAACCATAAGAAGCTGCATTCATCGCAAAATCTACTGGTACAAAGCCACCATCTAATTTACCAGTTTTTTCATTTCTGAAACGGAATTCTGTACCAAAGCTACCCATACCATGTTCAATTTCAAGATTATTAATACAACCAAATGTCATATTATCAAATAACATAACATTAATCTTTTTATGTTCTTGAATAGACGTAGGAAGTTCAGAATGAAGCATCATGTATGCACCATCGCCAACCATAGTATATACTTCTTTATCAGGTTCAGCCATTTTTACACCTAAAGAAGCATTTACTTCATAACCCATACAAGAGAAACCATATTCGACATGGTAAGTATTAGGGTTATATACACGCCAACCTCTTTGTAAATCTCCTGGTAAAGAACCAGATGCACCTACTACAACGCCACCATTTTTAGCAACAAATTGATTAATAATACCAAATGCACGGCTTTGAGTTAGATAGGAACCTGTAATATTGTGGAATTCTTCATATACTTTATCTGTATCTAAAGCATCATCAATTTCTGGAACAAAATCTTTACCTGTATATTCTAAGTTGTATAAACGATCTGTTTCTGCTACATATTTTGCTTTAGCAGCAGCAATTTCTGTAGTATAGGAAGATTTCCAGCCAGTTTTTTCAAGTTCAGCATCAATAGCTTCAAGTGCTACTTTAGCATCAGCTACAACCTGTACACCATCTAATTTATATGCATGGAATTCAGAAACATTGATATTTAAGAAAGAAACTTCTGGATTTTGGAAAATCCATTTAGAAGATGTCGTAAAGTCTGTATATCTAGTACCAACACCAATTACAAGGTCAGCTTCTTTAGCAATTTCATTAGCAGCTATACAACCTGTTTCACCAAGACCATTTAAATTCATTGGATCATCCCAAACGATAACCCCTTTACCTGCTTGTGTTTCGCCAAATGGAATATTATATTTATGAGCAAATTCTCTAAATGTATCCCAAGCTTCAGAATATTTTACACCACCACCACAGATAAGCATTGGTTTTTTCTTAGCAGTGATTAATTTAATTGCATCTTCAACCATAGCTTTTGTTGCAGGACGGCGGTCAATGCGATGAACACGTTTCTGGAAGAAGTATTCTGGATAATCATATGCTTCACCTTCAACATCTTGAGGAAGTGCAATTGTTACTGCACCAGTATCAGCTGGATCAGTCAATACACGCATTGCATTAATACATGCACTCATCAACTGCTCAGGACGAGTAACTCTATCCCAATATTTAGATACAGCACGAAAAGCATCATTTGTACTAATAGATAAATCATGTGGTTGTTCCATTTGTTGAAGAACTGGATCTGGCTGACGAGTTGCATATACATCACCAGGTAAAAATAATACTGGTATGCAGTTAGCAGTTGCAGTTGCTGCTGCTGTTACCATATTTGCTGCACCAGGTCCTACAGAAGAAGTACATGCATAAATTTGTTTTCTTCTTTTTTGTTTTGCATAACCCATTGCTGCATGAGCCATACCTTGTTCATTACGACCTTGATGTACAATTAAATCACCTGGATCATTTTCTAAAGCTTCACCAAGACCAACAACATTACCATGACCAAAAATAGTGAAGATACCTTTAAACATTTTATTTTGTTTACCATCAAATTCGATGTATTGATTATTTAAAAATTTTACTAAAGCTTGTGCTACTGTAAGACGAACTGTATTTGCCATTATTATCTAATCCTTTCTTTTCCGATTGCAATATCTATTTTGCTTCTACGGGCAATATTTATCTTTATGTACATAAAATTTCGTTTTCTACCTTGCCTTTACAATTAATACTATAGCATATAATAAAAGAACACTATAGATATAATATTAACTAAAAAATAGGTTTATATTATCTTTTTAATAATATTTTATATTTTTAAACATTTTTAAAAACAAAAAAGCTATAATCTTGATAATTCAAAATTATAGCTTTTCCATTTTTCTATTTTTAATTTATTTTATTTCTTTAGAGGATCCCAAATTTTTGCTTCTGCTCCATCTTCTTCAAGCCAAGCATGTTCTTCACATACAATACGAGTTTTGGCCCAAGGATCATCTGGAAGATGTCTTATCATCCAGCTATACCACATAGCATAACCCGGAGCTGTTACCTGTGGATGTATATCACCACCAGGAATTGCTACATATGCATTTGTTTCTGTACGGAATGTATCTTCACCGATAAATGCTGCACCAAAACCTTGAGGACGGTCAAATTTATATACATATACTTCTGGTTGTGGATGGAAATGTGGAATATAACTAGACCAACGACCAGGACTATTAATTACTTCACCATTTACCATATTAGAATATGGTGCACTTTCATAATCAAAAATTGTACGAACTGTTCTTGTAGCTGTACCACTCCATACACCACCACCAAAAACATCAGCTTGAACATCTTCTGGATGATAGAATTTTGGAGCAAATTTTGTATCATTTTCTGTTTTTTGAATTAAAACTTCAGAATCAGCTACAGCTTCTATTACAACTTCTACACCAAATGGTACATGTAAGCAAGCAGGATTTTCATCAAATAAAGAAGTACGTTTCATTACTTCGCTATGATTTTCCCAAGAGATTTTTACTTCACCAGTTAAAATTACATAAGCTACTTCTTTTTTATCTTCTTTAAATGTGAGTTTTTCACCAGCATTCATCACTTGAATACCGATATCCATCATCATATTGCTTTCGCAAGTAGTTGCACTATTATAACCATGGTTTAATTGTGCACCCATTTTACCAAATTTTGCTTCAGCCATTATAACACTACCTTCCATTCAACTGGAGTGATAACTTGTTCAGCTGCATGTTCTTCAATGAAAGCATCAATAGCAGGAGCATCTTGCATTGCTTCAGAACAGCTATGACTTGCAACAACCATAGCAGCATGAGCTGTGCCATGACGAAGAGAATCAGATAAACTCCAACCTTCTAAAAGACCATAAATGAATGCGGACGCATAAGCATCTCCACCACCGAAGGATTTTAAGAGTTTAATTTTATAAGAATCAACTTTGAATGCTTCTTTATCAGCACCATAAGCTACAGAACCTTTTTTACCATGTTTAATGATAACGATTTGGTTACCATAACCAAGATATTTTTCAGCAATTTCATAATCTGCTACATCATTTTCTTCTGGTAAATATTCAGTTAAATTGAATTCTTCACGAGAACCAATGATAACATCACTCATACGACCAACTAAAGAATAGTAAACAGCGATATCTGCTTTGCTTCTCCAATTATATTCACGATAATCGATATCGAAGATAACTTTTGTACCATGTTTTTTAGCATAATTGATAGCCATAAGGCAAGCTTCACGGGAAGGGCTTGCAGCAAGAGCTGTACCAGATACTAATAAAATTTTGCTTTGTGCAATATATTCTTCAGAAACATCTTCTGGAGTGATTACAAAATCAGCTGCCATATTTCTGTACATTAAAATACTGCTTTCAGTTGGGCTTTTGATTTCAGTGAAAGTAAGGCCTAAATTTTCACCATTTTTGGCACGAATAATCTGGGAAGTATCAATACCACGTTCATTGAAGAAATTAATAATAAAATCACCAAATTGGTCATTAGATACAGCACCAATAAAGCCTACTTTTTTACCAAGTTTATTTACGCCTACAGCGATGTTTGCAGGGCTACCACCTACATACATAGTGAAAGTTCTTACTTTATCTAAAGTGCGATGTATTTCATTTGGATTAAAATCAATAGCTGCTCTACCGATTAAAACGATATCCATAGGTTTTTTCTGATCAAATTCTACTAAAGCCATGTCAGTCTCTCCTTAACTAGTTGCATTTTTAATTTATCTTCTAGTACTATTATAATTTATTTTTTAAACCGAATATTTCCATGTGTTTCATGATATTTTCACAAGTAGCATTTACCGCTGCATCACTAAATGTGAAATAATTTGCTTTTGGATCATCTTTTGCTACTTCTTTAAAACGTCTCGCTACGCTATCATAAGATGCTGTTGCAATATTAATCTTTTTAATGCCACCTTCGATACAATCTTTAAAGTCTTGGTCAGTAAGACCTGTACCACCATGTAATACAAGTGGACAACTTACTTCTGCTGCAATTTCTTTTAAACGATCAATACGTAACTGTGGAGTTTCTCGATAATTACCATGAGCTGTACCAATTGCTACTGCAAGAGCATCAACACCGGTTTCTTGAGCAAAGCGTTTTGCTTCTTCTACACTTGTGATTGCAATTTCTACTGCTTTGTAATCACCTTCAGCACCACCTACACGACCAATTTCTGCTTCTACGTCTGCACCATAAGATTTTGCTAATGCTATTACTTCTTTTGTGCGAGCAATATTTTCTTCTAATGGATATTTAGAACCATCAAACATAACAGATGTAAAACCTAAATCAAGAGCTAACTTGATTGTTTCTAAACTTCCACCATGGTCAAGATGTACCGCAATAGGTACATCTGTATATTTAGCAGCTGCCATCATAATTGGCCCTAAAAGTTCAAGAGGAGAATATCTAAGTCTTCCTTCTGCTATCTGTATAATAATTGGGGCTTGCATAATTTCTGCAGCTTTGATTGCACCCATTGCCATTTCCATATTGGAAACATTGAATGAACCAATTGCATAACTATTATCTTTTATTGAGCCTAATAACTCACTTAATTTAGCTAATGCCATAATGTGTACTCCTTAATTTATCCGATTAAAACAATTTTTTATAGATTTCAATAACTTCTTCTTTTGTAGGTTGTTTCATTGTGTTATTTGGGCTACCGCTATCTAAAGCATCAGTTGCCATTTTATCTAATTGAGCTAAGAAATCTTCTTTTGTGAAACCACCTTTTGCTAAAACTTCTTCTGTAGATGGAATACCTAATTCTTTACAGAAACGAGTTACTTCTGCAACGAAAGCTTTAGCTGCTACCATATCTTCTGTATTTTCATCAGCAACACCCATAATACGAGCGATGTCTGCAAATCTTGCTGTATTTTCTTGAATAGCAAATTCCATACAAACAGGAAGTAAAATTGCATTTGATAAACCATGTGGAACATGGAATAATGCACCAATTGGACGACTCATACCATGAACAATTGTTACGGAAGAGTTATTAAATGCGATACCTGCTTCTGTTGCACCAAGCGCCATTTGCATTCTTGCTTGTTCATTTTTACCATCAGCATAGCAAATAGGTAAATTTTCATGAATTCTTTTAATAGCAGAAAGAGCAAATGTATCAGAAAGTGGTTGTGCTTTTCTAGAAGTATAAGCTTCTACTGCATGACAAAGAGCGTCAACACCTGTATTTGATGTAACAAATGGAGGAGCTGTCATAGTAAATGCTGGGTCAACAACTGCTAAAGCTGGTAATACAGATGGGCCTGCAAGTAACATTTTTACGTTATTTTCAGTATCAGCAATAATTGTGAACTGAGTTGCTTCAGAACCTGTTCCTGCTGTTGTTGGGATTGCAACTAAATAAGGAACTTCTACAGTAATAGATTTGTGCATGAAATCGCTGATTTTTTCAGCACCACTTGCTACCATAACACCGATTGCTTTTGCACTATCCATTGGGCTACCGCCGCCTAAACCAATTAAGAAATCACAGTTATTTTCTTGGTAAAGTTTTACACCAGCTGCCACCATTTTATCTGTTGGTTCACCGCTAATGCCATCATATACTACATATTCAATATTACAAGCATCAAGAGCATCTGTAACTTTTGCAACATTACCAAACTGTACCATAAATTTATCAGTAACGATTAAGGCTTTTTGGCCTTTACCTTGAATATTTGCACCTAATTCATTAATTGCACCTACACCAGATAAAATTTTTGATGGAACTAAAAATACGCCCATTACTATTCAACTCCTTAATAATTTTAAATCCTTTATACGTTTATACGTTGGATATGTATTGTTTTATTTTTGATTAATTTTTGATTATCTTTTGATTACAATTTAATACATTTTTTGATGATTGTCAATACTTTTTCTAAAATATCTTAAAATTTATTCAATATATATCCATTATAATTTCAAAAACAAACAATTATATATAGATTAAAAATAATTATGTATACTAATTTGATTTAAAAATCTTGCAAAAAGTATTAAATAATAATATAATTATCACAAATGGTTAATTTAATCAAAACTTACTCATAAAAATTTATATATTTTGATAATATTTTACTAGGTGGTGCTTATCATGAAAGCTACTCGTTTAAATGATATCGAAAATCTCTTAGAAGAACAAAATACTATTTCTATTAATCATCTTTGTGAGATTTTCAATGTTTCCAAAAATACTATACGTAGAGATATTGTAGAACTCGAAAAACGCGGTACAATAAAAAAAGTTTACGGCGGTATTATGCGCAATCAAACTAATATTCCCGAACCTTTTGCCTCTCGTGAAATCAAAAACAAAGCTAAAAAGAAACATTTAGCCAAACTTGCTGCAACACTTGTTGAAGATAATGATATTATCTTTATCGATTCTGGGACAACAACTATGCACATGGTTCCTTACTTATCCGAAAAGAAAAATCTCACTATTTTAACTGCCAATGTTTATGTAATTAATGAAGCGTTTCATTATCCACAAATCAATGTAATTGCCACTGGTGGTACACTTTATCGTCCATCTAATGCTTTTACTGGAGCTTGTGTTCTTCAATTTTTAGAAGGCTTTAATATCTCAAAATGTTTCTTAGCCGCTACTGGTATATCTATTGAAAATGGTGCAACTAATGCCTCTCCTATGGAAGGTGATATTAAAAAATATCTTACTAGCCATAGTAAAACAAAAATTCTTTTAGTAGATTCTACAAAAATGGACCAAGTTTCTTTGGTTACTTTTGCAAAATTAAAAGACATGGATTATATTATTTCTGATAATAAATTTACACCAAAATACGATGAATATTTCAAACAAAATAATGTCAAATTAATTACTCCATGACAAAAAACACCGCAAACAAATTGTTTGCGGTGTTTTTTTACCTAAAATACTATTTTAATTCACTTTTATCATAAAAACTAAAACCAAATTCTAACCAATTTGGTGCATCGTCCCAACGATAATCATCATTATAAAAGACAGCTATCATTGTCTTTTTACCCCTAGTTGCCGAGGCTACTAAGCAATCACCTGCTGCATTGGTAAAACCTGTCTTTATACCATTTGCTCCATAAAAACCGCTTTTTAAAAATCTATTAGTAGTCGTTACATATACAGTATGACCATCCATATATTTCATATTATAAGCTTGTTTATTTACCATCTGACGAAACTCTGGTTTTTTCATCGCATAACTAGCAATAATTGCCATATCATGTGCTGTCGAATAATGTTTATAATTTGTTAATCCATGAGGGTTTACAAAATGAGTATTTTTCGCTCCTAACTCTTTTGCTTTATCATTCATCATTTTGGCAAAAGCAGGGACACTACCAGCTACAGTTTGTGCCACTGCTACAGCTGCATCATTTCCCGATACAATCATCATTCCAGTTAATGCCTCTCTAAGTGTTATTTTATCACCAAGTCGAAGACCTAAAGACGACGGTTCTGTATTTACAGCTTCGGGGGTAATTACCAAGGGTTCATCTAATTTTCCACTTTCTAATGCCACAATAGCTGTCATTATTTTCGTAGTACTCGCTGGATGCATTATTTTATCTTCATCTTTACCATATAATACACCATTATCCTCTGCGTCAATAAGACAAGCTGATTCTGCCCAAGTATCTGGATCTGGCAAAGGATTTGCCCCTACTATATTATTTACCAACATAAAACAGCACATAAGCATGCCTATTATTACTTTTTTTACCAAACTCAACGATGTCATTTCCTCTCGAACTTAATTTTTATTTGTTTTATTATTTATGTTTTGGATTTTCTTTTAATGTATCAATATCATATGGTGTTTCTTGGTATACATAATAGTTAAGCCAATTATTAAATAACAAATTCGCTACACTACGCCAACGAACAATTGGTTCTTTTGTTGGATCATCATTTGGATAATAATTTGTAGGTATATGCATGTCCATACCAGCTTTAATATCTCTATCATATTCACTTTTTAAACTATATGGGTCATATTCAGCATGTCCAGTAATAAAAAATTCATTATCTTTTAGATTAGCAATGATATATACGCCTGCATCACCTTCAGCCATAATCGTTAAATCTTTTACTTTTTCAATATCTTCACGTTTCATGCCAATATGACGAGAATGTGGTACATAAAATTCATCATCAAATCCACGGAATAATTTTTCATGTTGTACGTTTAAATGATGTTTATATACACCAAAAACTTTTCTTGGCTCATAATATTTTTTTATACCATAATGATGATAAAGACCTGCAAAAGCACCCCAACAAATATGGAAAGTTGACCACGCATGTGTTCTACTCCAATCCATGATTTCACATACTTCTTTCCAATAAGCAACTTCTTCATATTCCATACGTTCTACAGGCGCACCTGTTATAATAAATCCATCATAATATTTATCTTTTACATCTTCAAATGTACCATAAAATTGTGATAAATATTGAATAGATGTATGTTTTGGTAGATATGATTCTGTATAAATAAAATCTACTTCTATCTGTAATGGTGTATTACCTAATAATCTCAATAACTGTGTTTCAGTAATAGTTTTATTAGGCATTAAATTTAAAATCAAGATTTTCAAAGGACGAATATCTTGTTTATATGCCCTTTCGGTATCCATTACGAATATATTTTCACTTTCTAGTATCTGTGAAGCAGGTAAACTACTTGGTATTTTTATTGGCATATTAAATCCCCCATGTTATCAAATTTACAACATTTTTTAAAACTTATGAATTTCTATGGCGTTAATTCTATCACAGTGTTTTTTTATCGTCAATTAAGATATATCTATCACTCGTTTCTCACTGTTTCCTTATAACGCTTTTTCTTTATAATATGATATAATTATTATTAATATTTATTAAGGAGACTTTTTATGCTTGAACAAAATATATCAGCATATTTAGCAAATTTACTTCAATTAAAACCTAGCCAAGTAAATGCTGCTATAAAGCTGTTAGATGAAGGAAATACCATTCCATTTATTGCTCGTTACCGCAAAGAAGCTACGGGAGAAATGAAAGACGAGCAACTTCGCGATTTAGCTGATAAATTAACTTATACACGTAATCTAATCAAACGTCAAAACGAAATCAAAAATAGCATTGAAGAACAAGGTAAAATGACACCTGAACTTTCTTTTGCTATTGATAATGTAGAAAAACTTCAAGAACTTGAAGATATCTACTTACCATATAAACAAAAGAAACGTACACGCGCTATGATTGCCAAAGAAAAAGGTCTTGAGCCTTTAGCTAATATCATTTTGACTCAAAAAATCAATGCTGAAAAACTTAATGAAATAGCCAAAGATTATTTAAATGAAGAAATTCCCTCTATTGATGAGGCTATTTCAGGGGCATTAGATATTATTGCCGAAATAATCTCCGATAATGCTGATATTCGTGCAAAACTTCGTAAACATCTCTGGCAAATAGCAACACTTAACATTACACGAAATGCTGAAAAAGATAGTGAAGAAGCCTTTTTAATGTATGATAATTACACAGAACCTATTCGTCAATTACCATCACATCGTATTCTTGCTATCAATCGTGGTGAAAATAAAGATATTTTAAAAGTAAAATTAGTTAGTGATGTAGAGAAAGATCTTCATATTATTAGTAAATTTATCATAAAAGCAAATTCTACTTTAACTGATATCATTTTAACTGCAATAAATGATGCTTATAAACGCTTAATTTTCCCGGCTTTAGAACGTGAAATACGTAATTTACTTACTGAGAATGCCGAAAAACAAGCAATTCATGTATTCGGTTCTAATCTAAAACAATTACTTTTACAAGCACCTCTTGCTGGTCACACAGTAATGGGACTTGACCCTGGGTACCGTACTGGCTGTAAATTAGCTATTGTAGATGCTACAGGCCAAGTTCTTGATCATAGGGTATTATATATCACTATGAGTGAAGAAAAAAAATCTGCCTCAGCTACTAAAGTATTGCATTACATTCAAAAATACAATGTTGATTTAATTTCTATCGGTAATGGTACAGCATCTTATGAAACAGAAGAATTTGTAGCTAATTTAATTCATGAAAATCATTTAAATGTCCATTATTTAATCACGAACGAAGCTGGTGCTTCTGTTTATTCTGCATCTAAATTAGCCATTGAAGAATTACCTGATTACGATGTAACAATCCGTGGAGCTATCTCTATTGCTCGTCGCATTCAAGACCCTTTAGCTGAACTTGTAAAAATAGAACCTAAGGCTATTGGAGTTGGTCAATATCAACATGATGTAAATCAAAAAGAATTAGCTAATACTTTAGACGCAGTTATTGAATCTGCAGTAAACCATGTAGGCGTAGAATTAAATACAGCTTCTGCTGCATTACTCAAACATATTGCAGGTATTAATGCTACTATTGCCAAAAATATTATTAAATATCGAGAAGAAAATGGCGTATTTTCCTCCCGTAAAGAATTATTAAAAGTATCTCGTCTAGGCCCAGCTGCTTTTACTCAATGTGCTGGATTCTTACGTATTAGTGGCGCAAAATCACCTCTTGATAATACTCCGGTACATCCTGAATCCTATTCTTTAGCTGAAAAAATCTTAGCTGAATTAGGTTTTTCTTTAAAGGATTTAGCCGATAAAAATCAACTTGAAATCTTAAAAGCTAAAGTAAAATTAATCCAAATTGAAAGTTTAGCTCAAAAATTAGATGCGGGTATTCCTACCGTAAAAGATATTTTAGATGCTTTAGTAAAACCGGGTCGTGACCCACGTGAAGATTTACCAGCACCATTAACTCGCCAAAATATTATAAAGCTTGAAGACATTAAAGTGGGTACTATTATGCGTGGAACTGTTCGTAATATCACTGATTTTGGCGTATTTGTCGATATTGGTATCAAAACTGCTGGTCTTATTCATATTTCTGAGCTCAGTACCAAACGCATTAAGCATCCTTTAGATGTTGTATCTGTTGGTGATAATTTAGATGTTTTAGTCATTAGTGTTGATGCTAAACGTAATCGTATTGGACTAAGTCTAAAACAAGTTGCAAAGGAGAAGGCCCATGTCATTGCTTAATGAAACAATCAAACAAATTTTACCTCCAGATCAACGAGCTATAAAATTTGTTGAAAATAAACTCCACCAAACTATGACGAATGCGTCTGGTCTTGGTGAATTAAAAAATTTATTATTACGCTATGTAGGAATTACAGGTCAAATTCACCCTGAAATCCCCAAAAAATTCACTATTATCACTTGTGGTGACCATGGTGTTGCTGAAATGAATGTCAGTGCTTATCCGCAAGAAACTACAGCCCACATGACTAGAAATTATCTTATTTCTAAAGGTGCTGTGGCCAATTGTATGTCTAATTTTTGCGGTTCTGATATGATTGTTGTCGATATGGGTATCAAAGCTCCTGTCGATGATATTCCTGGACTAATTAATAAAAAAATTGCTCCTGGCACTAAAAACTGTGCCAAAGGCCCAGCAATGACTCGTGAACAAGCTATTCGTGCTATCGAAACCGGCATTGAACTTGTTAATGAATATGCAAAACAAGGCTATCGTTGTTTTTTACCTGGCGAAATGGGCATTGCTAATACTACTTCTAGCGCTGCTATGGTCGCTTGTTTTTGTAATCTAACACCAGAAGAAGCAACAGGTAGAGGCACTAATATCTCTAATGAACGTCTTGCTATAAAAATTGAAGTAGTTCGCCAAGCACTTGAAGTTAATCAACCAAATCCTAATGATGGTCTTGATGTAATCAGTAAATTAGGCGGTTTTGAATTAGCTTGTATTACTGGTATTATTCTCGGTGCTGCTGCTAATCGCTGTTTTGTAGTTCTTGACGGCTTTAATACTGGTTCTGCTGCTTTAGTAGCTCAAGCTCTTTGTCCTGAAATTACTAATTATTTAATGGCCTCACATTTAGCTGCTGAACCGGCTCATAATGCTATATTGAAAAAGTTAAATCTTTCTCCATATATGGATTTACATTTCCGTTTAGGCGAAGCTACTGGCTCTTCTATTGCTGTAAATATCTTAGATTGTGCTATCAATGCTTATCAATCTGTTTATCAAGCAGCGCTTGCCGAAAATGATAAACTTATTCGACCAAATGTTCCTGAAACAGATTTTAGTACTAAAACTACTTTATTAAAACGTATTCATGAAATTCCCGCTATCGATACCGAAATTCAAAAAAAATGTCGTTTTCGTATAGATAATTTAACTAAACCTATTTATAGTTTAGGTAGATTAGAAGAAATTGCTGAACATTTATCCGGCATTTTAAAAGAAGTAAAACCTACATCCGTAAGGAAAAAAATCTTAGTTGTTACTTCCCAAAAAAGTTGTAGTGTTGTCCAACATCGCTTAACACAATCTTTTGCCGACCATGCTAATGCAGATTATCATTTTACAGCTCTACCTGGAGCGGTATTATATGAAAAACATCTTTCCTTTAGCATTTTGCAGGGTATTAGTTATGGTTCTCAAATAAAAAATACTGATGTTTTAGGTATTGCTTGTTGCGAAACTCATCCTAAAGAAATTTGTGGCACATTTAGTTTAAGTATTCAACAACAACTTTGTACAACTAAAGGCGACCTTCGTTATGGAAAACGCGGTTTTCTCTCTTTACAAGCTACTAATGATTTAAAACAAGTTGCTTTCATGGCTGGTGTGGCTATTGGTGCTGCTAGTAATGGAATTTTAATTTTATCCGATGAGTTAGTATCTACTATTGCTTTAAAATACGCCTTACTTTTAGCCCCTGAAATCAAACCTTATTTAATGTTTACTTGTCCAGATTATCTAGATTTAGATATTTCCACTAGTGGTGGTTGTGTTTGTTCTCTAGGTATGAAATTAATTGATGCCTCACTTCAAATGATGAAAGATATGAAAACCTTTGTCGAAGCTGGTGTAGCTATCGCAACTGATGGCCCTGGTGCTGGCATTCAGGTTGAAAAATAATGTTTCACGTGAAACAATATTATATTTTATAAATACAATGGGGTATGTATATGACACTCAGACATCTGGCTATTTTTATCAAAGTTTGCGAAGAAAATGGTATTACTGCTGCTGCTAAAAAATTACACATGACCCAGCCTTCTGTAAGCCAAGTTATTCAAGAATTAGAAGCTCATTATCAAACTTTATTATTCGAACGTTTAGGTCGTCGCATTTTTATTACAGAAGCCGGTCGTCGTTTATTACGTTATTCACGCAATCTTATAAATTTAAATGCGCAAACAGAACAGGCTATGCGCGCTTTTAATGAAGTATATCATTTACGTATTGGTGCAAGTATTACCATTGGCAGTAATTTTTTAATTGATTTAATTCAACACATTTCCCAAAATGATGCTAATAAAGAGATTTTCTCTGAAATTCATAATACTTCCGAGCTTGAAGAGATGCTTTTAAATGATAGTTTAGATATTGCTCTTGTTGAAGGCGAAATTCATTCTGAATATCTGATTACCAAGCCTTTCATGAATGATGAACTGGTCTTTATTATTGGTGAAAATCACCCTCTTGCTAATCAAGAAATTACCGCTAAAGATTTGACCAATTTAAAATTCTTTATTCGCGAAACAGGCAGTGGTACTCGTGAATTATTTGAACAAGTAATGCATCAACATAATATTTATTATCAAACAAGTGGTATCTATAATAGTATGGAAGCCATCAAAAAAGCTGTTATTCGTGGCCTTGGCGTTTCTGTTATTTCTACAGAAGCGGTAAAAGATGAACTAAAATCCGGTAAAATCAAAACTTTTACCATTCCGGGACTTGTTTTTAAACGTCAATTTAATATTGTGTATCATAAAAACAAATTTATTCCACCAGAAATGCAAGAATTAATCGATACTTGTTTAAAATTATCTGCTCAATAATATATTGACATAAACTTTAGTTATCCTTTATAATCTGTATATGATATTAAAAGGGAGTAACTTCCTTGTGTTATTGTCAACAATCACTGTAGCATTTTGCTTCTGGCAATAACGTCGATAATTTTCGATAAGTGAGACTTTTAATACGCATATTTTTTTATGTGTATTAAAAGTCTTTTTTTGTTCTTAATGCACTAAAACTGTATTATATTTTTTTACAAAGGAGATATTCATGGACATTTTATCAACTCAATTTTTATTTGCTTTAGGCTCAATTATTTTATTAGACTTAGTACTTGCTGGTGATAATGCTGTAGTTATTGCTATGGCTTCACGTAAACTACCTGAAAACTTACGTAAAAAAGCTATTTATATTGGTACTGCTGGCGCTGTAATTATTCGTGCTATTATGACGTTAATTGCTACGTATTTGCTCACTATTCCGTTTTTACAAGCAATAGGTGGTCTTATTTTATTACCAATTGCCTTTAAATTATTAAAACCGTCTGACCATAGTTTAGAAGAATCTAATAAATTCAGCGCTTCTACTGGTTTTGCTACCGCGATTAAAACTATTATCATAGCTGATGCCGCTATGGGAATAGATAATGTTTTAGCTATTGCCGGTGCAGCTCATGGTAATATGGTTCTTGTTTTATTAGGTCTAGCTATTAGTATTCCTATCGTTGTTTGGGGTAGTCAAATTATTTCTAATTTAATGGATAAACTTCCTATTTTAATCACTCTTGGTTCTGCAATTTTAGCTTATACAGCAGCTACAATGATTTTACATGATAAAATCATCGGTACTTTCTTATTATCTATAACTAACTATATGAATTATATTTTACCTATAATCTTTATTGGCGCCATTGTTGTCTATAGCCTCAAGGTAGCGAAAAAATAATAAATAAGCCTACGCTAATAATTTAACTTTAGCGTAGGCTTTTTATCTTACAAAAATTTAACAATAGTATTGTTTATACTAAATTGTTATTTTTTTTTGCTTAATATATAATTAATTTAATATATATAATACCTAAATTAATATACATAAATATTTATTTTTATTATAATCTCTAAATATACAAGAAAGGATTTTACAAATGAGTGAAACTAACTTATTTATTATTTGTGTAACAATAGTATTAGTTGTTAATGCTATCACAGATTGTATTCGCGATATTTATTATAAAAAACATGAAAATGATGATCATGATTCATTTTAATTTTTTATTTAAATTGTTCTTTTAGCAAATATTTTACCTCTCAACTATATACCATTAAAATATTATGAAAGGATTGATTTGTTTGAGTTGGAAAGTTGTATTGGCTATTTTAACTTGTAATGTTGTTTTAATGTCAGCTAGTTATACCATGCTTATTCCTTTTTTGCCCATGTATTTAATCAAAGACCTTGGCGTCACTGATAATATAAATATGTGGTCTGGTATTATTTTTTCTGTATCTTTTATTTTTAGTGCTATCATGGCACCTATTTGGGGTAAATTAGCTGATAAAAAAGGCCGTAAGCCAATGGCTGTCCGTGCAGGAATTGGTCTTGCTATTACTTATTATCTTTGTGGTATCGTCAATACTCCTTTTCAATTAATGATTGCCCGTATTTTACAAGGGTTAGCTGCTGGTCTTTGGCCTGCTGAACTTGCTATCATGTCATCTTATGCACCTAAAGAAAAACTTGGTTTTTGTATGGGTGTAATGCAAGGTGGTCTTACAGCAGGTGGCGTAATTGGTCCACTATTAGGTGGCGTTTTAGCTAGTGTTTTTGGTATGCGTTTTTCATTTTTTATCGCTGCTGGAGCTTTAGGTTTAATTACTTTAATCACTCTTATTTTTATTAAAGAACCTCCACGCGAACAAAAATCTGCCGAACAATTAGCATTAGCTAAAGAAGCCGAAAAAATTAATTTGTTAAAAGTACCAATGATTCGTCGTATGCTTGAATGTGCTATTATTATCCAAATGGCCATTTTGATTTTGCAACCAATACTCACTATTTATATTGCCAAATTAAATCAAAGTATGGATAATGTAGTCATGTTATCTGGTATAGTCTTTTCTCTTGGTGGTTTTGCTGGTGCAATTTCTGCTCCGCTTTGGGGTAGATATGGTCAATCACATGGATTTTTCCGCACAATGTGTATTACACTTGCTGGTACTGGTTTTATTTTAGTTATACAATCTTTACCAAGTAGTCTAATACCATTTGCTATTTTACAATTTATGTGTGGTCTATTTTATTCTGGTGTATATCCTTCAATTAATTCTCTATTAGTTAAACATAGTCCAGCTGAACAACGTGGTCGTATATTTGGTTTAATGTTTTCTGCTCAACAAATTGGTTCAACTATTGGCCCTTTAGTTGGTGGTTTTATCGCCACTATCTTAGGCTTAAAATTTGTGTTTATCTTTGCAGGCGGATTATTATTTATTACCAGTGCCTTTATGCACTTTAAGCCGCCTAAAGGATTACAATCATCGAAAAACGAAAATTTTGCTAATTAATTAATAAAAAAGGTCGTATAAAAAATACGACCTTTTTTGTATATAAAACTAAAATTATTTTGCTCCACCTTCATTGTCAGCTTCACCACTAGCCCAAACTTTACTTGCATAAACTGAGTTAAATAGTAATGCTACCTGTAGTGCTACTTGTGATAAATTTGCACCTAAAGAACCAATATTATTATCTCCCATTAACATCTGCACAGTCAAAATTGTCCAATATGTTGTATTTGCAATATTTACGATAATCCATAAAGACCAATTTTCTTTATATTTACAGATATAAAGTAATTGAGCAATTAAACTAATTACAAAGTTTATAGAATCTAAATATGGTAATTGGCCATCTAACATTGATAAAACAACCCAACCAATAATCCAAGCAACAAAAGCACCAATAAATATTTTTTGTCTCGTATTCTTTTCAAATGAGTGTGTCGCTTCATTATGTCCCCACATGAACCAACCAATTGGTTGAGAAATAACATATATAATATCCATCGCAAATGATCCATAAGCATGGCTTATCCAAGCAATATATGTCATAGCTATACATTGTACTGTTCCGAAAATAAAAGATATTTTTCGACCTTTCATCCCATAAACTAAACAAAGTACACCGGCTACACCAGAGAGAATTCCAATTGGACTATCAGGCACAATAGCATAAGCTAAAAATTGTAATAATAATAATACCGAAATATAACTTATTTCAAATTTTTTCCAATTAGTGAATAGTTGACTATACCACCAATTATGTTGTCTTTCTGTTTGTATATTACTCATGATTACACCTCCAAAGATTCATCACTTAAAATATTCAAAGCCAATATTAAACTTTCTTGTTCACCTTTAGCCATTAATTCATCACCATTGACTAAGTTATTCACTCCACCTGCTAAATCACCTTGATATAAAACTACATTATTTAAAATAGATAAAGTTTCTATATTGCGTTTTCTACCAATTACCATTAATGCCCCAGACTCCATATCTGCACCTACAATACCATGTTTAGACCAAAATTCTTCAATTTTAGCATTATTATCCATATAAAAACCATCATGTGAACGAACGATACCATATACTGCTTGTGGGGCATATTTATGAGCCAAATTTAATAATCTATATGCTGGTACTGCTGGATAAATTTCAGGAACATACATTTTTGATAAACCATCGTCACGAACAACACCTTCGGCAATTATTAATTCTCCTAAATTTATATTCGCCTGCATTGCTCCTGCTGAACCAACACGAATAATCTTCTTTACACCTACATTGTTTAATTCTTCAATGCCTATAGCAGCTGAAGGCGCTCCAATACCTGTAGACATTGCTAAAATTCTTTTTCCGTTGTACATACCTATAACTGATTTATATTCGCGATTAAATGCCCACTCTTTTGTTTCGGTCATCAAACTACTAATAGTATCTACACGTGCAGGATCTCCCATAATAATTGCACAATCTGTATTTATTTCTTTTGTTAATTGTGTATGTGGTTCTGGTGTATACATTTTATTTTCTCCTATCTTTTAACTTTTTCATACTTATTTTATCTACATTTTGAAAAAATATTTTTTCAAGATTTTCCTTATCCAAAATATTTATATTTCCCTCAACTACAGTTATAACTTTTAAATCAACTAACTTTCTTAAAATACGATTTATATTACGATATGATGTATCCACTTCATATGTGAGTTGTTCTCTAGTTATTTCATTATCTTTTATATCTGCATTTAATAAAAACTTTGTAATTTGCTCAATCGCTGAGTACAAACTATATCGTTCTGTCCGTCTAGTCAAATGATGAATTTGGGACGATAAATTATGAATTAGTTTATTAGCAAAAGCATTATCACAAGCTAACCATTCTCGAAAATCTTCATTTTTTAATCTAAGTAAACACACATCTGTTATATTTATTATTGACGCACTATATGGTTTATCAATAATTGCTTCTTGCTCACCAATAAGCATACCACTATTATAAATATCTAATACTACCGATTTACCATTAGCTGATATTAAATAAACTTTTACTTGTCCAGAAACAATAATATACGTATAATCATATTTTTTCTCTTGCATCAAGTTAAAACTCCTAGCAGAATATGTATATTTTTTTATACGTTTTAATATAAATAAAGGACAAGTTTTAAATAAATTTGCTAATTTATCATCATTTTCTATAATTTTTAAAATCTCTTCCATAGTCTTTATTTTCCTTTTATTTTAATTTCATTATAAAAAATATTATATCTAAAAACAATGCAATTATACCTAATCTTTAACTAAAAAAATAATAAAATTACATAAAATTTTATATTTTAGGGACATATGTCCTTGATTAAAAAATGCCCTAGACTGAAAAATTCAATCTAGGGCATTTTTATTTAACTAATTTTAAACATCAAACAAATTATTTATAGATTTAATCAATATCAATTTGTTTAGCTGTTTGATTTTTTACAAGTTTAGGTAAAACTACTTTTAAGATACCATCTGTATATTCAGCTTTTACTGCACTTGTATCAACGTCATCGATGTAGAAAGAACGTTCTTTCATACCATAATAACGTTCACGACGAATAAATTTATATTCATCACTATCTTGTTGGGTATCTTTATTTTCTTTATCTTCGACAACTTTACTTTCTTTAGTTTTAATTGTCAAATAACCATTATCATAACTTAAAGAAATATCTTCTTTTTTCATACCTGGCAACTCTGCTTCTAATTCATAAGCAGAACCTGTATCTTTTACATCTACTTTAAAGGATTTCATACCTTGAGATACTGGTGCAAAGGCACTATTAAAGAATGGTTCATCAAATAAATCAAAGAAACTATTAAAACCATTATCGACTTTAACATTATTTTTTGCAAAAGGAACTAAACCGAACATAAGGCAGACCTCCAATTAATCTATAACTATAAGCTATTAGTCAAAAAGTCAAATTTGATTTTTTAATAAACGGACATATCATATTGTCCGCTAATGCTTATATTCAAATTTATCATTCAAGAACAAAATTTCATTTAGATTGTTTTCACAATCTATTTTCTATTTATTTCTATCTTTTTTTATCTCTTTTGTTCTTACAAGTATTATTATAACAGCATTAGTCAAAAAGTCAATATCATTTTTGACTTTTTGACATTTTTTTATAAAAAAATTCTAGACAAGATTTTCCTGCCTAGAATTTTATATTTTTATTTAGTATTACTATCTGGTTTTACTTTAAACCAAGTCGCATACATTGTCGGTAAAATTAATAATGTTAATACCGTAGCTACCACTAAACCACAAGAAATTGCTATCGCCATCGGTCCCCAGAAATTACTTGGCACAAGTGGCATCATACCTAAAATAGCAGCCGCTGCTGTGAGCATTATTGGTCTAAAACGAAGTATCGCTGAATCAATTATTGCATTCCATGGATCTTCACCACTAGCCATATGTTTCTTTATTTGGTCGATTAAGATTATTGAATTACGAATAATCATACCAAATAAAGCTAATATACCTAAAACAGCTACAAATCCAATTGGTTTATCAAATATCAACATACCAAAACTTACACCGATTATACCAAGTGGTGCTGTAAGTACTGTCATAATCACTAATTGAATATCACGTAATTGGAACATTAATATTGTAAGAATTACTAATATCATTACGGGGATTGGTTTTACTAAATAACTTAAAGCTTTTTCACTATCTGCCATTGCTCCATCAGGTTCTATACTATATCCTAATGGTAAATTTTCTCTTAATCCTGCTAATTGATTATATACTTTTTCTGTAGCATCATTTGCAGTACCTTGATAAATATCTGCTTGCACTGTAATTGTTGGTTTTAAATCACGACGCCAAATAACGCCATCTTCTGCTTTATAGCTAATTTCAGCAATTTGTTCTAATGGAACATAACCATATTCACCCAAATAAATTGGTAAATTACGTACTTGATCCAAATTATCTCTATCTTCATTTTGCAAACGCATTACAATATCAATAGTCTTATCATGCTTATAAAATTGAGCTGCCGTTGCCCCTGTAAGTTCAGTATATAAGCTTTGCGCTACCATTTGACTAGAGATGCCCATTGTACGCAATTTATCTTGGTTTAATTCTACATACAAAGTTTTAGCTTTTTCTTGCCAATCAAAATTAACATTATAGATATTACTATCTTCTCGCATTTTATCCGCTACTTCACTAGCTAAATTTTTAACTTTATCCACATCATAACCCGAAACACGAATCATTACTGGATAATCCGCTGGAGGTCCCATTTGTAATAATTTTACATTTGAACGCACTTCTGGAAAATCTTCATTTAAAACTTTCGTGATTTTTGCACTTAATTCTTCTCTAGCTTCTATATTTTTCGCCGTAATAATAAACTGTGCATAATTATCTTTTGGCAATACAGGCTCTAAAGTAAGTACAAATCTCGGTGCACTTTTCCCTGTATAATAAGCAAAATTATCTATTTTATCTTGTTCCTCATTCAAAATCGCTGATAATTTTTGTGCTTGTGCTTCAGTCGCTTTTATTGACGCACCTTCTGGAAGTGTCATCTCTACAATGAGCTCTGGTCTTTGTGATGGTGGGAAAAACTCTTGGCTTACGAATTTCATACAGAAAATAGATATCACAAATACAACAAAAGTTGTACTTAATACAATTTTTTTATGCACCAAACAATACGTTAATACTCTTCTAAAAATTGTATAGAATTTACTTTGATATGGGTCTATTTTTCCTTCATCATTAGTTTTAACTTTTACTTTTATAATTTTATAACCATATAATGGCGCTACCATTACAGAAACAATCCACGATAAAATCAAAGCTATCCCTATTACTGGAAATAAGGCACGACAAAATTCTGAAGCAAGTCCATCAGAAAATGCTACTGGAATAAAACCAGCACAAGTAATAAGCGTACCACTAAGCATTGGCATAGCTGTAGCTCGATAAGCATAACAAGCTGCTGTAAATCTATCTAAACCTTCTTCAAGTTTTACGCTCATCATTTCTACGGCAATAATCGCATCATCTACTAGTAATCCCAAAGAAATAATCAATGCACCTAAAGAAACTTTGTGTAAATCTATTCCCAAAATTTCCATAGCCACAAAAACACCTAAAATTACTAAAGGAATACAACCCGCAACAACCAAACCTGTACGTAAGCCTAAACTTAGAAAACTTACAGCTAATACAATGATAATAGCCTCACGAAGTGAACCAATAAAATCATCAATAGAATCTTTTACTACTTTTGGTTGATTAGATACTTGATTTATTTCCAATCCTGTCGGTAAATATTTTTGCACTAGAGAAATAGTTTTATCCAAATTTTCTCCTAAAGTTAAAATATTACCTCCAGCTTCCATTGATACTGCAAGACCAATAGCAGGTAAACCATTATAAAACATCTTTGGCTCAGCAGGTTCTACATAACGACGCTCAACTTTGGCAATATCTGACAAACGTAAAACATTACCACCTGCATTAATTGGCATATTTTTTAACATATCAACATCAGAAAATTGTCCACTTAAACGCAAATATACATTATCTGATTCTGTTTCTACCATACCTGATGGTGTCATTTGTTGTTGAGTTTTAATCGCATTAATAATATCCTGTGGGCTAATACCCAATTCGGATAATTTTTCCTTAGAGGCCTCTACATATATCTTTTCCGGTTGTTCACCAACTAACTCTACCTTACTTACACTATCTACATCTAATAACATTCCACGAATTTTTTCTGCTTTTTCGCGCATTTCTTCATAGGAATAACCATCACCTGTAATAGCATAAATAGAACCATATACATCATCAAATCTATCGTTATAATACGGCCCATACACACCTTCTGGTAAATCTTTTTTTATATCCTCTACCATATTTCGCACTTCAAGCCATGTAGGACGAACTTGTTCTGAAGGGATATCATCACGTAAATTCACATAGATAACAGCCTCTCCTGAACGTGAAAAACTTTTCACATAATCAAGACCCGGTGTATCTTGCAATTTTTTTTCTATTTTATCTGTTACCTGTTTTTCCATTTCAGTAGCTGTAGCTCCTGGCCAAGCAACAGATACAACCATTTGACGAATAGTAAATGCTGGGTCTTCCATACGACCTAATTTAGTATACGAAAATATTCCCGCTATTAACACAACAATAATAAAATACCATACTAAACTTTTATTTTTTAATGATACTTCTGTTAAATTTCTCATAAAGTATCACCGTCCACAGGTTTTACTGACTGATTTTCATGTAATTTATGCACACCAGCAGTAACAACAACATCATCTTTATTTAAACCACTTACCAATACATCATTTTTACCTATAGAAACAACTTGTACATCTTTTAATTCTACTTTTGATTCATTATTTACTACCCAAACCTGAGATTTATTTTCCACTTGATATAATGCCGTTAATGGCAATACTACATCATTTCCTTGATTACTTATATCCGAAAATGCTACATTTGCTGTCATACCCAATTGAATATCTTGTGGTGGATTAGTCAAACTAATTCTCACTTTATAAGTTCTAGATACATCTTCTGCCACTGGAGAAATTTCACGCACAACACCTTGTACTGTAGTATTTTTTAATGCCCAAAAAGTCACTTCTGCATCTTTACCAATAGTAATATCTTGTATTTTATTTTCTGGAATAGATATTTCAACTTCCTTTTCACCATCTTGTACCAATACAGCTACCGTTTGACCAGCGCTTATAACTTGACCTACTTCGCCTGTTACACTAGAAATAACACCATCTGCATCAGCAACCAAATTTGTATAATCTAAAGCATTATAACCTTGTGCTGCTTGAGCATTTGCTTGATTATAAGCAGCTACAGCATTATCATACGCATTTTGATATTGGTCTAATTCTTGAGCACTTACCGCATTTGCCGCATATAACTGTTGATATCTTGCCAAATTAGACTGAGCTAACGTTAATTGAGATTTAGCTGATTGTACCTGTGCATCATAGGCATTTACATTTTGTTTAATATCTTTATCATCAATTACCATAAGCACATCGCCAGCATGAACTTTATCACCCATTTTTATATATTTAGCCAAAAGTTTACCATTTACCTGAAAAGCTAATTGTGTTTCATATCTGCCTTTAACTGAACCAGAATAACTATTTTCCACATCATTTTGACCAAATGCTACTTTTTGTGTTTTTACATAAGCCACATTATCCACATCTTGTTCATTTTTTCCACAGCCTGTGAATAAACATACAAATAAAAATAATGACAAAATTGCATATATAGACCGCTTCATAAAATTTTCTCCTTTAACTATTTTATTAATATTTCAAAATTAAAACGCTACTCAATTTATGTAATGAATAAATTCATTCATTTAAATATTACTATAAATAAACATTAGCGTCAAACAAAAAACTGTATAGTTAAAAAATATTTTATTCCTAAATTTTAGCCCAAATCCGTAAGAATTCTCCCACCTCTTTAGGTGGTGAGATGAATTACGGATT
>Garnier_p2__coassemble_952_pt1 | contig 53589 bp, 49 predicted proteins | sample Garnier_p2__metabat2_low_PE_022 | metagenome-assembled genome bin Garnier_p2
TACCTCCTTACAACTTAATTATTCTTATATTATATCATATTCTCTAAAAACAATAAGGCAATTCATCGCACCACCTACAGAGGTGGGCGACTTCTTGCCCGTTGTGTTAAAAATTAAATATCATAATCATTAATTCATGATTATAAGAAAGTAAGGTTTTTCAATGATTGAAATAATTGTATTATTCTTCGTGGGCATCGGTGTTGGTACATTTGGTACATTAATCGGTATTGGTGGCGGTCTTATTATGATACCACTATTCACTTTAGCTTTGACACCTTCTATTTTCCATACTGCTCCCGAAATTATCGGTACTTCTCTATTTGGTGTATTTTTAAATGCACTTTCTGGAACGTATGCTTATATTAAACAACATCGCGTCTATTTTAAAGCAGCTATTCCTTTTGCTATTGCTACTTTACCAGGTGCTGTTTTGGGTAGTTTTGTAAGTGATTATTTTACTGGCCCTACATTTAGCTTAGCTTACGGTATTTTTATTTTATTTATTTCTGCTATTATGTATTGGAATTCTTCTAATAAAAAAGTAATTTCTCTTAATTTTGATGAAAAAATATTTTTAGCCCGTAAACAACTAGGTATTGTTTTAAGTATGTTTGTTGGCTTTATTTCTAGTATTTTCGGTATCGGTGGCGGTATTATTCATGTGCCTGTAATGATTTATGCACTGGCTTTTCCTCCGCATATGGCTACTGCTACATCTCATTTTGTCTTAGCTGTATCTTCCTTTATCGGTGTAGGTTCTCACATTTTTCTCGATCATATCGTCTGGATACCAGCACTTTCTGTGGGTATTGGTGCTGTAATTGGTGCACAATTTGGCGCTAGATTATCTAAAAAGACTAAACCGCGTAGTATTATTTTATTACTTTGCTTATCCTTATTTCTTTTAGGACTTCGCATGATTATAGATAGTAAACTTTTATTTTAATTTAATATAAACTATAAACCTCAAGAAAATCTATTATTTCTTGAGGTTTTTTAGAAAAAAGGCAAAAAATTTTATTATCTGCCATGAATTTATTTTATATTGGTGAAATTAAAGGGAAAACTATGTTTTTCTATTTTTTTTGTGCTAAAATAATCTTTGAATATAATTTTTATAATAAAGGAGAATTAATTTTGCGTTTACGAAGAAAACCTTGGATTGATGAAGCTATTTTAGATTTTAATGATTTTGTATATAGTAAAGGTCAAAGTCCTTCCGAAGAAATAAAAGGCCATTGGCAAGAAGTATTTGAGCGTAAAGCTCCACTTCATGTAGAGCTTGGTACTGGTAAAGGAGATTTTATCAGTAAAACAGCAGCACTTCACCCTGAAATTAATTTCATTGGTATTGAATTACAACAAGATGTATTATATTATGCTGCCAAAAAAGTAAAAGAACTTGGTCTTACTAATGTTCGCCTTTTAGTATTCAATATCGAACAAATTGAAAATATCTTTGATGAAGATGAAGTTGACCGTTTTTATATTAATTTCTGCGACCCATGGCCAAAAGCACGCCATGCCAAAAGACGACTTACTTATGTAGGCTTTTTAGAAAAATATCGTAAATTATTAAAAAATCATGGAGAATTATTCTTCAAAACAGATAATAGACCTCTATTTGATTTTTCTCTTGAACAATTTGAACTTGCAAAACTTGAAGTAAATAAACTTACTTTCGACCTTCATAACAGTGAATATCAAGCTAATAATATTATGACTGAATATGAACGTAAATTTAGTGGTTTCGGAGAAAAAATTAATCGCTGTGAGGTAACATTTACTAAACAGGAATCCAAATAAGATGATTAATAAGCAAAAATTTTGGATAAATGATATGGAAGCTATCACTTATATCATGTTTATCCTGATTGTTATTGGCACTATAAATATTTGTAGTGCCAGCTTAATTACAGCCTACACGAATTTTGAAAATCCATATTTCTTTTTAATTCGTCATTTAATAAGTATTGTCGTTGGTTTTATAGCATTTCTTTCTGTTAGTAGATTTAATTATAAACATTTAGAAAAAAATTTATTGCCACTTATTTTTGTTACATTAATATGCCTGATTTTAGTACTTTTATTTGGTATTACGGTAAATGGATCAAAACGTTGGTTATCTTTAGGTTTTATGCAATTCCAACCTTCTGAAATCGCCAAAATCGTTACTATTATTCTTAGTGCGTCCTATCTGGGAAAATGTCTAGATCGTAATATTCCCATTACTATTAATCCGCAAAAAAACATCGTATTTTTTATCTGTATTATTATTGCTGCTTTTGTTGAAGCACAACCAGATATGGGTACGGCCATGATTATTCTAGGAATTCCTACTATTATGTATTTTATTGCTGGATTATCCAAAAAATGGATTGGCATTGTTTGCGGATTGGGGGCTATTTTACTTACTTTACTTGCTGCCTTTCAACCATATCGTCTAGACCGTATCAATAGTTGGTATGATCCTTGGTCTCGCTCTCAAGGTGATGGTTACCAAATTGTACAATCTATTTTGGCTATTGGCTCTGGTGAATTTTCTGGCATGGGTCTTGGTCATGGTTTTAGTAAATATTCCTATCTACCCGAATCACATACTGACTTTGCTTTTGCTGTATTTTGCCAAGAATTAGGTTTTATTGGTGCATTTATCGTTTTTCTTTTACTTGTTACTATGGCTTTTTACTGTACTAAAATAGCTTTACGTACAAAAGACAATTTTGGCAAAATGCTCGTTACTGGTATTATGCTTTTAATTGTTGGTCAAGCTATTGGTAATATTGCTATGGTTATCGGATTAATTCCTGTTGTCGGTGTTCCTTTACCTTTTATTAGTTATGGGGGAACATCATTAATTTTAAATATGTTAAGTATGGGGCTTGTTTTAAGTGTTGAACGTCATAACTATAAACAACCTATTTCTACAAAAAAAACTACTACTTTAACCCCTACAAATGCCAATACTACTAAAGCATTATTTAAAAAGGGTCATTTATATCGTTTAAAATAAATATATAAAATAAAAGGCGATTAACAAATTCTTATGTTAATCGCCTTTTATTTAGTATACTGTGTATACATCCAACTACCTCACTATTTAATTTTTTTGCAAAGCTTCCCTTAAGTTAGAAGTTTTTGCTGTATTTATCAGTCAGCTAACATGTATGATATGCATTTAATATCTTAAATTTCATATACATTTACTTTTTCCAACTAAGAATAAAATTCTAACCAACTTAAAATACACCTAATACGTATTATACATTTCGAAACGGTAATTATATTTTGTAACGTTACACCAAATATGAATATTAGACTTTAATTTCCATTGCCTTATCATCTATATATTCTAGTTTTTCTTTACAAACTTGCTTTCTTCAACAGCAGGAGATATCTAAGTACAACTGTCACTAAAGTCTCTTTGTAAATATGCTATATCCCTCACTTCCTTTCATTTGTATATTTGTATAGATATAAATAAAATAATTTTTCGGTTCCTCTGTACAATAATCTCTATTGCTCATTCTCCTAGATTATTTATTTTATCTTTACAAATCAATTTACAACTTTTCAAGAAGTCTTATAGATTAGCTTTTCTTTATGTCTTTATTATAGCACAAATCTATTTTTATTGCAATAATCTGATTATTTCTATTTCACTATACAAATAAAAAGTGCCTACTAAATATATTATAGTAGACACTTATATTTTATATTTATCATCTTAATTTTCTTAGTGCTGAAAAAAGTTGTATAATTCTCTAACCATAATAAGCACAGATGTAGCACCTGGGTCTTGATGACCAATACTGCGAATCCCCAAATAACTTGCACGACCTTTGCTTGCAGAAATAGTGCGAGTATAATCAGCTGCTTCTTTGGCTGCTTTAGATGCTTCACCTAGACATTGGAATAAAGTTAAATCATGGTCTTTACCTTTTACAAAAGCCATATGTACAGGAATAAGCACATCTAACATTGTTTTTTCACCTGGTTCAACACGACCGCGTTTTTTTACAGCTTCAATAGCTTCTCCTAAAACTTTAATTACAGAATCTATAGTAAATGGAGTATTTTCATCACAAGCTTTAGCTGCACGATTAAATGCTGCGGCATATAATGGGCCTGCTGCACCACCTACATTTTCAGAAAAAGCAGTAGCGATAGCTTTTAATACTTTGGCAGGATTGCCATTATCATTCATGTTATCAATTTCTTCTAAAGCTGCTTCAAAACCAATTGCCATATTATTACCATGGTCACCATCACCAATAGCTTTATCCAACATATTTAAATAATCTTTTTGAGCGATTATAGCTTTTGCTATATGATCAACCGCGTCTTTAATTCTTGTCATACTTATTAAATCCTCCCCAAATTTTTGAATATTATATTATTATTTTATTAAATAACTTATAAATAGCCTAAATATACAGATTAATTTTAACATATAATCTGTTCTCTGTGTATAGATATACTCAAAAAAATGATATTTGTTATCAAACTGTAACATATTTTGCTTAAAACTTATATTTTTTGCACATTCCTTATTGGTTGTGTTTATTTTTTTTTAATAATATAATAATAGTATATTATTTTTGGTTTTACAATATATTAATATAAAAAACACTTATATTAATATAAATTTATTTAACGAGGTATACCATGTCTATTCCAAATATTGGTCATATAAATTATTTAAACTGTTTACCATTAACTTATACTTTACATGAAAAACCGCATAAAGATTTGCATTTCATCAAAAATGTACCAGCCAAATTAAATCAGGCAATTTTAAATGATGAATTAGATATTAGTCCAGTATCTTCGATTATTTATGCACGTAATTTTAATAAATTTATGATATTACCAGATATCAGTATCATGGCTGATGGCTGTGTACAAAGTATTATTCTTGTAAGTAAAAAGCCCATACATAAATTAACTACAGATAAAATTTTGCTTACCGCTCAATCAGCAACTTCACATCGTCTATTAAAAATAATCATGCATAAACAATATCACGCCACCCCAACATACGCTATAAAAACAATTTCTCCTACAAATATATTTCCTGATAATGATGCTAGTGCATCTTTATTTATCGGCGATGATGCTTTATATCTAAAATATCATCAACAAGAAAATTTATATTATTATGATTTAGGTCTTGAATGGAAAAAGCTTACCAACCTTTGTATGGTATATGCTGTTTGGGTTGTGCGGAAAGGATTTGCCGAAAATAATCCTATTCAAACAAAAAAAGTACAACAATATATTAAACATGGTTTTGATTATGGATTTAATAATTTGTCTCAAGCAATTTCTTCATTAACTACTAATAATCATTTTACACCAAAACAATTAGATGAATATCTTCATGTAATTCAATGGAAATTAGCCGATGAACAAATCAAGTCTTTGACTACGTTTTATCAATATGCTTATGAATTAAATTTAATCGATGAAATTCCTCAATTAAATATTTTCCGTTAATAAAAAATGCTGATAAAAGATATATCTTTTATCAGCATTTTTTTATGTTAAGTTTTATGCGGGAAGCTTATTTTAAAATACCCAAACCAAAACCAATAATACCTAATGCAAATAAACCAAAGATAATCCAAATTGCATTAACTTTTTTCTTCATGAGTTTCATGCATAAGAATGTGAGTAATAATGGTACTAAACCTGGCATTAACTGGTCCAAAATAGATTGTACTGTAGTTGTAACTACACTACCATCTTGCATGGTTACCTGCGAAATGACTACCGGTATATTGACGGTTGTCCATTTATTTACCAGAGCCCCCATGACGAATAACCCTAGAATTGAAGCACCTTCTGTAATTTTTTGAAGAGCATTACCAGCTACATCAGAAATAATATCTGTACCTTTTCTATAACCATATCTAATACCATACCAACGTACAAGTAAACGTACAATATTAAATAATACAAAGAATAAAATAGGGCCAAGTAAGCTACCCCCCATAGCTAAAGATGCACCAAGTGCTGCACAAATTGGACGAAGCGTACCCCAGAAGATTGGATCCCCAACACCAGCAAGAGGGCCCATCATACCAACTTTAATACCGTTGATTACACCATCTTGAATATCTTTACCATTGGCTTTTTGTTCTTCCATAGCAGCTACAACACCAATGATTGGAGCAGTAACAAATGGATGTGTATTATAAAATTCTAGATGTCTTTTTAAAGCTTGTTTGCGTTCGTCGCCTTCATATAATTTTTTAATAATTGGAATCATGCCAAAGCAAAAACCAAGTGCCTGCATACGTTCCATATTCCATGAACCTTGAAGGAAATTGGAACGAATAAAGGTCCAGAATAAATCATTTGAACTTAATTTTTTCATAATCTTCAACCTCCTCAGTCATCTAATTCATCATCAAGGTCATCATCTAAATCACTCTTAGCACTACTAGCACTAGCTGCAGCTGGAGCGGCAACTTGATGATATTTGGGACTAAGTTGAATATAAACAATTGCACAAACAAGACCAATTACACCAAATGCAACTAAGTTGAATTCAGTGAATGCAGCTGTAACGAAACCAAGGAAGAAGAATGGCATTAAGTAACCTGCATTCATCATGTTTATAACCATTGCATAACCTACTACTACGATAAATCCACCAGCTACTTGAAGACCACCTGTAATTACTGGTGGAATAGCATTTAATAAACCTTGAACAGCATCTGTACCAATATACATAGCTACAAGAATAGAAGGAATTGCTACACGTAAAGCTTGAAGAACTAATGCACCTAAATGACAAATATCAATACCTGTTAAATTGCCTTTAGCTGCAAAATCATCGGCTTTGTGCTGGAAAAATACTGTTATTGTACGACAAATAATAGTTAAAACCTGACCTGCTGCTGCAAGTGGCATTGCAATAGCAATACCTGCACCAATACTTTGATGACCTGCAATTACTAAGATAGTAGAAATTACTGAAGCAAGTGCAGCATCTGGTGCCATTGCCGCACCAATGTTCATCCAGCCAAGTGCAATCATTTCTAATGTACCACCAATTATAATACCTGTTGTCATATCACCTAAAATTGCACCAACTAATGTACATGCTATCAAAGGACGATGTGTCTGAAATTCATCCAGAACACTTCCCATACCAGCTATTGCAGAAACAATAAAAATAGCTATAAGTTGTACTCCACTGAGTTCCATAAGAAAAACCTCCATTCATATTTTGTAGATTTAGTAAGGTTAATAACTACTAATCAATAACAAAAATTATTAACCTTACTCAAGAATTATTTAAGAATTTCCATTAAATTAACACGTTTATCAGTGTCTACTTTTCTATATTCAATTTCAATGCCTTTGGCACTTAATTGTTTGAAAGCTTCGATATCTGCTTCATCAACGGATACTGCATTATTGATTTGGTGTTTACCTTCTTTAAAGCTCATACCGCCAACATTTACAGATTTAATATCTACGCCACCTTCAACCATACGTAACACACTTTTTGGATTAGTAAATAATAATAAGCATTTATCTGTTTCGTATTTTGGATTTTTATATACACGAATAGCTTTATCTACATTTACTACACTGGATTTAATTCCTGGAGGAGCTACTTGTTTTAATAATGTAGCACGGATAGTGTCTGCTGCTACCTCATCATCACATACAATAATACGTTGGCAACCTGTTACTTTTGCCCATACAGTAGCTACTTGTCCATGAATCAATCTATCATCTATTCTTGCTAAAACAATATTCATTATAAATCGTCTCCTTCGTCATTTACTTCATCTACAACTTGACTTTTATGAAATTTTTGTGCACCTACAGTACTTGCTTCTACAGCTTTTTCCATAGCGCCTTGTACATCGGCATCTTCTGGATTACATAAGCGATAATTAATCACTTCAATAAGCATAGGTAAACTAACGCCAGTTACAATTCCACATTTTTTATCATCCATAGCCATTCTACAAGCCGCATTATATGGACTTCCGCCAAATAAGTCATTTAAAATAATAACTCCATTTGTAGTATCCATTTCTGCTATAGCTTTTTGATATTTTGCTATCAGATCTTCTGGGCCTTCCCCTGGTACTAAGGTTACAGTTTTTAAATTATCAGGTTGTCCACAAATCATTGCACAAGTTTTTACTAATTCTTCCGCTAAATGACCATGTGTTCCCACAATAATACCTAACATAATATTTGCCTCCTTAATAAAAACTTTCTACTTAATATTATATGCAAATACCATGCCAAGTTTTGTGTCAAAATAAAATACAAATATGACAAGGTCTTTTTTCGATAAAAATATGCTCATTAGTTAATATTTGACACTCTATAGATTTTAATTTTTCTGTGTCAATCATAATTTAACACAAACAAAAAAGTCTGTGTCATATTTTAATTGACACAGACTTTAACGAACACACTAAAATAATTTATATTGTATAATACTGTAAATACAATATATAATAAATACGTTACTAACCTCTAAACCGGTAACGGAAGGAGGTGCCCTTATTGGAAGATTTATTAACACCTTTTATGGTATCTATCATGGCAAGTATAATTGCGTATTATATTTGTAAATGGATTGATAGACACAAATAGTAACAATCCTAACCGCTTTGGCTTTGGCGGTATATAAAATTTATTGCAAGAGGAATATGTTGTTGCAGCAACATATTCCTCGTTTTTTTATAAAAATACCGTGAAGTTGCAGCTTCACGGTATTTCTGTCCCTAATGGAATATATTTATTAACATCTTTTGTACTTTTATTATATCACACAAAAATATATTTTCAAATTTTTAAATCATCATGGTAATATAATACAATTCATCTTTAGTTAATTTTATTTGTAAAATATCATCAAAGATTTTTGCTTGTTGCTCTACAATTTTTAATTTTTTTTGGTCTAATGTAACTATATTCTTTTCATCAAAAATCAATCCATTATGAATTACCATACGTTCTAAGGCACAACCTACATGTATTATTAATCTTAATTTTTGCGGATTATCCCAAGCTATATTCAAACTTTTTTCTAAAGAATTTATAAATTTAAGCAAAATATCCATGATTTTATTAGGATTTAAATATAATAACATTTCTTGTAAGCCATCTTCACAAAAACGGCGTAATACAATATTAGTTTCTTCATTTTTTTCTTGTTTATTATTCGTTACGCCTACTATTTCGCGTAAAATTGCATCACCTTGACCACTAATTATCTGTTCTATAGGAATAAACGGAGCGTCAATATGCGGATTTTTGATACCTACTACTGCTATTATTTGATATTTATGTGCTATTTCTGTTAAGCGTTTATGCACATCTACTAATCCAATAGGAATCACTTTTATGTGATTCATTGACGCATCTATTAAAATATCAATCACTAAATTTTGTAGCTTTTCTGCTGTTCCTTTTCCGGTACTACAAATAGTAACTACCGCTTTTACCCTCTCATTAGTTTCATCAACCGATAAGCTATTATGCTCATATCCTGTAAAATTCTTCAAAGAATCATAAATTGCCGTCAAACTAATTCCTGCTATATCAGCTTTTCGCATAGCTTCAAGTACAAAGGGCGTTGTTACCATGCCTATCGTACGTACAGGTACTCCTAGTCGTTCTTCTAAAATTGGCCCAAAACTACAAAGTGACCCCATATCTGCCAATAATAATACGCCTTCTTGACAATTAATGTTTTGTAATTGCTCTACTATTTGATTGAGCATATCTTCAGGACGACATTCAAGTGGCATATCAAAAGCAAGTAATGGTGCTTTATTGGCACTAAATAGCTTTCTAGCTACATTCACCATAGAACTTGCTGTATATTCGCCATGCATAGCTACAGCAATTACAATTTTTTGTGATTTATCTTCTTGTTTCAATGATTGTAAGAGCATAGCAAAGTATTCCGTTTCCGATTTTGACACAGATACTTTATATTTTTCTTCAATCATTAATTTTATTTTGGTAGCCAATTTAAACTCTATCGAATTTGTATTTATTGTACCTTCTAATACATTATGCACATTTTGTTTGCCTTTAATTCGATTAAATAACGAAGTTAAATGTAATCCAAAAGCATATAAAAATCGTTCTCCTGATACTAAATTTATATGTCGTTTGACTAAAGATACTACTTCTTGAGCAAATTCTACTGTATCTACATCTACTATTTTAAGCAATCTATCATATACTGATAAAGAAATATTATCTTTTTGATTGTAAAAAGTCTTCACATACGTATTTACATCAGCTACTACAATCTGCTGTATTAATTCTTCAGCTATACCCTCACGTTTTAATAAATTAACTTTATTTTCTACCATTTGATATAAATTAAATGGCTCATCTTCACTTTCACGCGGGAGTTTACTCCTGCTTGTGGGACTTACATATAAATCTTTTTCAATATATCGACTAATCAGTGCCATATCTTCACGCGTCTGACTCATTGACAAAATCCCTGATTTTATATTAGCCGGTAACATCTGGTAAGTTATCTCAATATGTCCATCTGTCTTTATCCCATTTAAAAACGCTTGTGCACATAATAAACGAATATTAGATTTTAATTGCCCCACGTTACCATTACCAATACTGCCAAGAATAGCTTTTATCGCATCTGAAGAAACTTTTACAGGTCTTTTTATACTTCTTGATTCTTCAGTAAATAACACCGTCATTATTTCTAATTTTTCTTTTAATGAACGCTTAGCTAATGGTGGTATCGTAATAATATTGGGTATACGACGTTTAAAAGTCTTGGTAAGTACAGAATCTGGATTTTCTGTTGTTGCTCCAATAATAAGTACACTTGCTTTACGTTCTCTTTTGGTTTCACCTAAACGATTAAATGTACCAGTATCCATAAAATAAAATATCATCTCTTGTCCTTCTGGTGGCAAACGATGAATTTCATCTAAAAATAAAATACCTTCATTAGCTGTTTCAATGAGTCCTGGCACAGATTTGTCTGCTCCTGTAAATGCACCTTTTATATGACCAAAAATATGTGAAATCAATAATTGAGGATTGTTATAATAATCTGCACAGTTAAAAGTTACAAATGGCGCATTAGTAGCAAAACGACCTACTTCTTTACCATAATCAAACATCATATGTGCAAGTAATGTTTTTCCTACACCTGTTTGTCCTACAATCAATGTATGTAGTCCATTTGGTGGATAAATAACCGCGGCTTTTGCTTGTTCTACCTGAGTTTTTAAACTATCTTTTGCTCCAATCAAATCACTAAATGCAGATTTATCTACTTGTTTAGTATGAATATGCTTTACTTCTATTTTTTCATCTAATTTATCATCATTTATTTTATATAAAACTGGTCTACCTGATATCTTTCTTATTTTGCCCATGCGATAAAGTCGATTTAATTCTCGACTTACATTACTACGCAAAATACCTATATTATCCGCAATCTCACTAGCTGTTAAGCCTTTAGCATTATTTTTATTAAATTCAGTTTGTTTAGCAACATCTTGCAAATATTCAAAAACTTTTTCTATTCTTTTCATCTTTAAGTGCCTTTCTAGAACATAAATATTTACACTTTTATTATCGTTTTTATGAATAATTATTCCAAACTTATTTAGAAAAGACAGCAGAAATCTGCTGTCTTTTATTTTACAATATGTTTACCGCCATAATATCTAGGAGCCCAATATTCACTATCTAGACTATCTACTCGAATACCTTTACTTGTAGAAGCATGAATAAAATTTTTATTACCTAAATAAATACCACAATGTGATGCTCCGGGCTCATATGTGGTAAAAAATACCAAGTCGCCTGGTTTTAAATCATCAGATTTGACTAATTTTCCCAATTTATATTGCTCATCTGCTGTTCGCGGTATATCTATACCATGTTTGGCAAAAACATATTCTAAATATCCTGAGCAATCAAATCCTCTAGGGGTATTCCCTCCAAAAACATATGGCACTCCAATATAATCTTTAGCTGTAGCTATAATTCCTGGTACTTCTTTTTGTGATAAAAACTGTTTACCATATGGTACCGAGGCCAAATTTCCCCAAATAATTTTTTCATTATTCGAAACTGGTTTGGTCAATTTCTTCTTGCCACTGGATTGCTTATTTACCGTTGTTGATTTTACCGCAATATTTTGTTTGCCACCTTTTATTGCCCACCATGTTTCACGATTTACAATACCTGTTACTTGTAAATTATTATCTTTTTGAAATGCTTTTACTGCATTTTGCGTTTCACTATCAAAATTACCACTTACTTTACTTAAACGATAATTTAAACGAATAAGATTTTGCTGTAAAATTACAACATCATGACCATGTGAATTTAATTTTAGAATAGGTGCTGCTTGTGCATTAACACTAATTAAACAAAAAGCTATGGTAACTATCAATATTTGATAAATAATTTTATTGCTTCTATCAGCAATACTCACGTAGTACCCCGCCCTTTCTAAGCAACTACTTTATTTTACAAAATACCTATAACTTCATTCATCTTTTTTATATTACTTTTTAAATCTTTATCTATACAAAAAGCTTTAAGTGCTTGTTTTTGTTGATTTACATCATTTGCATAAACGATTTCAATATCATTTTTCAATAAACGTTTCACCTGTGCCATAACTAAAGAATTAGATTTTGTATTAGCCAAAATAATATAATGTTTTGCTATATCTGCATGAATTAAATTTATCAAATCACCGACAGATGGGCCACTTACTTTATCTTTCGTAATTACTGCAACCGCACCTAAAGACTCTAATTGTTCTGCTGTCTTATCATCATCAGCGATAGCCAAAATAGCAGTATCCATCATTGTAGTATCTACAACTTTTAAATCATGTGGCATTGCTAAATTTTGAATTTTAATATCAGAAATCATACCCCAATCAATAGCCTGACCTACTACTAAACCTGGACAATCTGTATGCAAATATATTTTTATATTTTCATCACAAACATTAATTACTACTACTTTACCTAATGGATTTAACATTTTTTCTAAATCAGCAACACTTGCTCTACATTTCATTAATTTAAAAGATACCGCATACGTATATACAATATCATTTTTAGGATTTGGCACATCATGAGATGTTTTAAATCCAGAAGAAAATAATAAAACTGGAGATACATAATTACCATCTAAACCTGCTCTACAGCCTTGTAAAAATACCATTAAAGCTTTTGCTCCAGCATCTACAAAGCCATATTTTTTCTCTACATGACTTAAAGCTATACCGCCAGCTTTTATAGCTTCTGTCAAAATTTCAGCAATTGGTAAATTAGCACGAACTGCATTATATGCACCTTTAGCTACTGCTTTAGCTGTTATAATCAATGGACGTTCAACTTCATCATTAACAGCTCTTTGTGCATATAAAATACCATATTGGAAAGATTTACCAAAAACAGAAGAAGACGCTTCATATTTTCCAGATAAACCTTTGGCAATACCTCTTAAAATCTGTGAAATCAATACTCCTGCATTTCCTCTAGCACCAAGTACAGCCGCACTTCCTACACGTTTAGATACACCGCCAATACTATCTGCCTGCAAATCACGAAGAGACATTGCTGCAGCACCTATAGTGTGCAAAATATGAGTTCCTGCTTTTTGGTCTAATAAAGATTCAGCATTTAAAGCATTTATATTCTCATATTCTAATAAAAAAGCACTATATGCTCCTGCAATCATTCTTTTAAAATCATTACCTGTTATTACTTCTCTATTTTTTGTCATAAAAACCACTCCAATATTTAAGTGAATAATATATATTCTACTAAATAATATTCTAAAAATCCATCTTTATATCCTTTTATTATTTTTCATTATTCCTTCTTATTCAAAAAAAATAATAAATATATGTTAATATTATATAACAAAATCTCTTTTGAGAAAATTTAAATTAATTTTGAAAATAATTATCAGTATGTTATAATAAGTATAGTATACAAATAGGTTAACATTGAAATATTCGTCTTTTGCCATTTATTTTTTACCTATTTTTTTAATCAACTTATAATAATTAATATATAACTATTTACATTTATTTATGATATAATAACACTAACAATTTAATCTTTATACTAGGAGGGTTTAAGATGAAAAAACAATTTTTAGCAATTATCTGTTCCGCATTATTTATGTTAGGTATTGGCAGTACAGCTTCTGCAGCAGAAGTATATCAACCAGCTGCTAATGCAAGTGTTGCTACTATTAATTATCAGTACGTTTTAGCTAATATTCCAGAAAGTAAATCCATCCAAGCAAGTATGAATAAACTTTCTGAAGATGCTCAAAAGAAATTTGAACAGTCCGTAAATGACAAAATGAGCCCTGCTGAAATTCAAAAAGTACGTGCTCAAGTTGCTACTGAATTAAGACAACAACAAATCAATTTAGTAAAACCTGTTCAAGAAAAAATCAATAATGCTATTAAACAAGTTGCTCAACAACATGGCTATACTGTTGTTGTTAGCTCCGATGTAGTATTATTCACTTCTGTAGATATCACTGAAGAAGTTTTAAACGCTGCAAAATAATTTAATACGATACTAAAAAGCAGGTACTTTAGTTTAGTACCTGCTTTTCTTAAATTAATAAATCTGAGGTGAACATAATGGGTAAATTAAAATGGTGGCAAAAAACGATTGTTTATCAAATTTATCCTAAATCGTTTTGTGATAGTAATGGTGATGGCATCGGCGATATCCCAGGTATCATCAGTAAATTAGACTATTTACAAGATTTAGGTGTAGGAGCTATTTGGCTTTGTCCAATCTATCCTTCACCACTCGTAGATAATGGCTATGATATCTCTGATTACTATAATATTGCTCCTGAATATGGCACAATGGAAGATATGAAAAATCTTATTGCCGAAGCAAATAAACGCAATATAAAAATCGTTATGGATTTAGTTTTTAACCATACATCAGACCAGCATAATTGGTTCCTTGAAGCCAAAAGTTCAAAAACCAATTCTAAACGTGATTGGTATATTTGGAGAGACCCTAATGAAGATGGTTCTGCACCTACTAATTGGCGTAGTATCTTTGGTGGCTCTGCTTGGACTTTAGACAAAGAAACCAATCAATATTATTTGCATACTTTTGCCAAAGAACAACCTGATTTAAACTGGGAAAATCCGAAAGTTCGTCAAGCTTTATTTGATGTTGCTAATTTTTGGATAGATATGGGCGTTGGCGGCTTTAGAATTGATGCTATTGTTTATATTAAAAAACCAAAAAATTTCGTAAATTTACCAGTTGATGGCCCAGATAATCTTGCCAATATTGCTAATGCTGATAGTAATCAAGAAGGTATATTAGATTTCTTAAATGAATTTAAAACAAAAGTATTTGATAAAGCAGATATTTTCACTGTGGCTGAAGCAGACGGTATTTATCCTGAAGAATTCAATAAATGGATTGGCGAAAATGGTATTTTTGATATGTCTTTTGACTTTAGTCATATTCGTTTAGGTTTTGATGATGAATCATTTTGGCATAAACGCCATCCATGGAAATTAATCGACATTCGTAAATGTTTTACAGCCGATGAACAAGCAACTAAAGATGATGGTTGGGTACCTGTTTATTTTGAAAATCATGACTTACCACGTTGTGTAAATTATTTCTTCCCTAGTGATACTGATAAAAAATTATCCGCAAAATTTATTGCTACAATTTTATTGACAATGCGTGGTACACCATTTATTTATGAAGGACAAGAACTTGGTATGACTAATATCAAATGGCCTTCTATCAAAATGTATAATGATATTTCTTCCATTAGCCAATATGAAACAGCTATTGCCGATGGATTAACCGCTAAAGAAGCAATGCGTTATGTTTGGAAATACAGCCGTGATAATGCTCGTAGTCCTATGACTTGGAATAATAAAGCTAAAGCTGGATTTACTAGCGGAAAACCATGGCTTCCACTAAATGATGAATACCCTGAAATCAATGTTGAAAGTGAACTTGAAGATGCAAATTCTGTATTAAATTATTACAAAAAATTAATCAAAATTCGTAATCAACATCCAGCTTTAATCGAAGGTAGCTATGAAGAATTATTATCTTATAGTCCTGGCATCTATGCTTATGCTCGTACTAGTGAAGATGGCGAACGCATTATAATAATTGCCAACACTACTGCTAAAATTCGTGGCTATAAAATCCCCGAATTAAAAGGAGCCACTTTACTTATTTCTAACTATGGCGACCGCGAAGCTACACTTCTTCGCTCTTATGAAGTTCGCGTCTACAAAGTAAAACAATAAAATTAAATTTAGACAAACTAAAAGCCCCAAGAAAATCTTGGGGCTTATTTTTATTCTGGAATAGCAGCAATTACTGTATCTAACATTTGTTTTATATCTTGAGGAAGTTTTTCGATAAAACGCTCTGGAATAGCTTCGTAACCATAGTAACAACCGGCAAGACCGCCAGTAATTGCTCCGATAGTATCACTGTCACCGCCATAATTTATAGCAGTAAGCACCGCCTCTTCAAATGTTTCTGTTGGCATAAAAGCATGAAGCATTGCAATAATACTATCATATGCCGAAGCCGTTGGCTGTACTTCTTCATTTTTATAATCATAATACATAGTATTGTCAATCATTTTATCCATATCATCTTTATTGATATTTTTATTCAAAATATGGAAAATAATCTGAGCATAAATACGACAAGCATTATCAGATTGCGTATTTACATGTGTCATATTCGTAATATCCAGTGCATTAGTCACCGCTGTAAACTCATCATTATAATATAATGCAGGATAAAGTGTATTTAAAATAGCACCATTATCTACGCTACCACGATTACTAAATAAATCTACCTGACCTGCAGATTCATGCCAACGAGCTTTCGGAATGAGATGTTTACCATGACCTTTAGACATAGTTTTATCTACACTACGAAGAGTTGTATCACTGATATCTTTGGGACGACTAATTGCCCATTTAATAAAGTTTTTGCCGATTTCTGCGTATGGATTTTCCGGATTTTTCATTATGCCATATGCTGTAGCCAAAAGTAATGCTGTTTCATCTGTACCTTCACCTGGCATAGTTTGTAACCAACCACCACCAAGCATTTCAGTAACTCTACCAAATTTAGATTTAATTTGATCTTCAGACATAAATTCTAATGGTGCACCCAAAGCATCACCAACAGCAGCACCATACAAAGCGCCCTTGATTTTATCTAACTTATTCACAAAATTTCCTCCAAAATAAATATTCTCTAAGTATATGCAAAACGTCTAAGCCATTTATCAATACTCAATACTTTATCATCTTTATAGTTCATATCTATTATTTATATTATATCTAATATTTTTATCTTTCTTCAAAGCTTAACTATACCTAATTGTTGATATCTCTAGTATATTCTTTTATTCAGAAGGCTCAGATTTTATTTATATACCAAATATTAATCTATCTTCTTTACATATTACCGAAATATCCTCAAAAAAGCAACCAACTTTTCTTTAGATAATCTATATACATAAAAAACCTTTAGATATCTCTATCACGCATATAAAAAAAGCCTTAACAAATAAGTTAAGGCTTTAGATTTTAGTATTCAATTAAGACAATTTTTCCTGTTTGACGTGTCTTTTGCATATCTATAATTCTTTGATTGCTACTACCACGAAACATTAAAGTCAAATCTTTTTTCGCCACCAAAAATGGCCCATCGATGAGTACATCTGTTTGTTCTAATAAACGGTCGACATCTTCATCGTGCATATTTTGTAATTGTTCTAGAGTATATCCCGTAAACGTTGTGATATTCAGTCCACGTTCATGGATTTTCACTGCTAATTCTGCCAATGGTTTCGGCTGTAGAAAAGGTTCACCACCACTAAAAGTTACACCATTTAATAATGGATTTTCACAAATCTGTGCCAACAAATCATCGGTATCGACTTCACGACCGCCATTTACATCATGAGTTTGAGGATTTTGGCATTCTGGACAATTGTGAAAACAGCCTTGCGTAAATATTGTAAAACGAAAGCCTTCACCATCTACAATTGAATCATTAACAGTACCTGCAATCTTAATTAAGGCCATGTTTTACGCGGTCATGTTCTTCAGCACGTTTTGCATTATTGAAACGGTCTACTGTACCTACTAAATATCCAGTAATACGACGAATACGTTCAAATTGAGTAGGTTGTGTATGATAATCAATAGCTACTTCGCCATTACCAGCGTCAGAAATTGTAAGACTTGTTACATTTTCTGCAGATTTTTCTTTAATATAATTAATATAATTTACGATTTCTTTTTCTGTAACATCTACTAAACCATTAACTTTTACTTCTACACCATTAACTAACATACCAATCACTCTTTCTCTATAATATTTATATTTAATTACTTAATTATTTATTTAAATTGATGTGGCACTACAACAATTATCACGCATACGTTTTAATACAATATGACGTTTATGAGCTGCTTCACTTCTGCCACATTTTGGACAAACACCATTAATAATACCTGTATAACCACAAATAGGGTCACGGTCTACAGGGTGATTTACTGAGCCATAGCCAATACCATTATCATGCATACAACGAATAATTGCTTCAAAAGCAGCCAAATTCTTTGTAGGGTCGCCATCCATTTCAATATAACTAATATGACCACCATTTGTTAAATTATGATAAGGTGCTTCTAATTGGATTTTCTTATATGCACTAATTGGATAATATACTGGTACATGGAAAGAATTTGTATAATATTCTCTATCAGTGATACCTGGAATAGAGCCATAAATTTTACGATCCATTTTTACAAAACGACCACTTAAACCTTCTGCTGGAGTTGCAATCAATGAGAAGTTTAATTTTGATCTTTGTGCTTCATCATCCATACGTTTACGCATATGACCAATGATTTCCAAGCCAAGTTTTTGTGCTTCGGCAGATTCACCATGATGTTTACCAATCAAGGCTTTTAATGTTTCAGCAAGACCAATAAAACCAACAGTCAATGTACCATGACGAAGTACTTCACTAATATCATCATATTCGCCTACATTTTCAGAATCCAACCATATATTTTGACCCATTAAGAATGGATAATTTTTACCGATTTTTGCACATTGAATTTTAAAGCGATGTAATAATTGACGAATAACAAGATTAATCATATCATCTAAAGATTTATAGAATTTATCAATATCGCCTTTTGCTTCAATTGCCAATCGTGGTAAATTTATACTTGTAAAACTAAGATTTCCTCTACCACAAGTAACTTCACGAGTAGGGTCATATACATTACCCATTACACGAGTACGACAACCCATATAAGCTACTTCTGTATTATAATCATTTGGTTTGTAATATTTTTTATTAAATGGAGCATCTAAGAAACTAAAGTTCGGGAATAAACGTTTCGCTGAAGTTTTCATTGCCAAACGGAATAAATCATAATTCGGCTCATCTTTTTCGTAGTTTACGCCTTCTTTTACTTTAAAAATCTGTACAGGGAAAATAGGAGTTTCACCATCACCCAAACCAGCATCAGTTGCTAATAATAAATTTTTAATCGCCATACGACCTTCTGGAGAAATATCCGTACCGTAGTTAATAGAACTAAATGGTACCTGCGCACCAGCACGAGAATTCATTGTATTTAAATTATGAATGAATGCCTCCATAGCTTGATAAGTAGCTGCATCTGTTTCATTCCAAGCCGTATTCGTAGCAAATTTATGTGCTAATTTAGTAGTATGCTCATCGATTTCTTGATAATTATTTTCTCTTTGATGTTTTGGTAAATATTTTACTAATTCTCTACCAAACTCATCTACTTTACCCATCGATATTTTGATTGGAATAGCTTTTTCAATCGCTTTACACAATAATTTTGCATCATTTAGCTCCATATCAAGCATTGCATTAAAATAATATGCCAAAGCTTTATAATATTGTTTACGATATGTTTTTTCTACTCCAGGAGCCATACAATAATCAAACATTGGTACAGCTTGACCACCATGCATTTCATTTTGGTTAGCCTGAATAGCAATACAAGCAAGTGCCGCATAAGAACGAATATCATTTGGTTCACGCAAATAACCATGACCTGTAGAGAAACCATTTTTAAATAATTTTAATAAATCTATTTGGCAACAAGTTTCTGTAAGCATATAAAAATCCATATCATGAATATGAATATCACCATTCATATGCGCTACAGCTATATCTTTAGGCAAAATATTGCTTGTAATAAAATATTTTGATCCTTCAGAACCATATTTTAACATTGTACCCATAGCAGTATCTGCATCGATATTAGCATTTTCACGTTTTATATCAGCATCTTTAGCTTTAGCAAAAGTAAGTTCATTATATATATCCATTAAATCGGCTTTTGCTTGACGAAGTTTTGTATGCTCTGCACGATAAAGAATATATGCTTTTGCTGTACTTGCAAAATTTCCTGCAATAAGAACTTTTTCCACTGTATCTTGGATTTGTTCTACGCATGGCATTTTTACACTTTTCAAAGCTTTAATAACTCCATTAGTTATCTCATCTAATTGCTCACTAGAAAATGTTTCGTCAATAGATTCCATATTTGCTTTTTTTATAGCATCAGCGATTTTTTGTGCATTAAATTTCACAATATCGCCTGTACGTTTTCTAATTGTTGTTATCATTTACGCAGACACTCCTAATATATTTAACCATAGCAATCTAAACTAAAACTATGGTCTTTCTTCGATTTCTTTTATGTGCTGACAACGATTATACTATATGTATGTAGCCATGTCAAACCAACCACTATATATAGTATAAGCTTAAAAATAAATTTATATACAATTTTAAAATAGCTATTGACAAACCAAACATAAAGTATTTACTAATCCCTAAAAAATATCTAAAAAATCATATGTGTAAAAATATACATTGTTTGTATAAAAATAAACAAGCATAAAACTTTTACATATTACATATATAAAAATTCTATGGATAGAAAAATTTTAGATAAATATTCATTTTTATTTTTTAACTTCATTATTATATTATAGAAAGAAAAAAGACAGGCATTTGCCTGTCTTAAATTTATATTTAGGGAGAGAATTTTTTATCTATTTTATTTATTTTTTTATTATTTATCAGAAGAAGAAGTCAACATTGAAATAGAATCTTTCTGCATCAGTATCAGAATCTATATCTTTACCATCAAAATATTTTACACTAGCTAAAATATTTTCTGCTGGTACATAATTTGCACCTACTACAAAACCTTTTTGATTATTAAATACATCTTTATAAGTAGTAGCTACAGTAACATCTTTACCAAAATGACGATAACCTACATATGCACCCCAAGAACCTGGGTCTGTTGTTACTGCATTTTTATATTGAAGTTCTGCCATATATGCTTTTTTATCATCAGAATTATCAGATTCTGTATTTACTGCATATTGACCAAGTAAGCCCCAATTATCATCAAAATGATATAATCCACCAAGAGACCAAATATTCATTTTGTCATAATCATACATTGTTTGACCAGCCCATGTACCCCTAGCATTAGAGCTAGGTTCGATATTTGTCATCACTGCATACATGGCATTAGCATCAAATTTTTCACCTTTATAATTTACTTGAGCTGCATACACATCAGCGGTAATATCTTCAATAGTTTGACCATCTAATTTATTATCATGACCTGGATTATAGCGACCTGCCATTAAAGATGTTTTAAAAGATTTATCTTCATTAGTAAAATCAACTTGTGCCCCAGACATATGTTCATCAAGCAACATACCATAAGTATCTAAAAGAGGAATTCTACCAGCTGTAAGTGTTGTACTATGTCCTAAAGGTCCTTGTACATAAGCACGAGCTACTACAAGTTTACCATTTGTATCACTACCAGCTTTCATTTCATAATCAGTACGAACATTTGCTGTCCAACCTGTATTACCGATATAAGCTTTTGGTTCAAGACGGAACATTACCTGACTTGTATCATTATCATTGTATCTTTTCGTATTATTGCTCATTCTATCTACTGCATCAGATTTTGCACTTACATAACGATAACGCAATTCGCCTTTCCAAACCACATTATCAGATTTTTTCTCAAGGTCAGCAACACGTACACCAAGATTATCGAGTTCTTCAGCGAATTCAGCAGCTAATTTGTCAACGAGAGCTTTGTCAGCTTTTTCAAGGTCAGTTTTTGCCATAGCACGAGCTACGATCTGAGCCATTTCATAACGAGTCATTGTGTTTTGGCCTTTGTAAGTGCCATCTGGATAACCATCAATTACACCATCAGATGCAAGAGTAGTAACAGCGTCATATGCCCAACTATCACTAGGCACATCACTAAATGGATTGCTTGCTGCAAAAGTAGTACTTACTGTACCTACAACTAATGAAGCTAAAATTGCTGAAATAATATGTTTCTTTGACATCAAAAATTCCTCCAATGTATACTATAAATATTTAACTTTCACATCATATATAAAACCTGTGAAGACGCCTTGTTACCTTCCCAAATTTAAATAATCTAAACAATATAGAACTTTTAGTGTTTCTATACCTTATGAAAGTTAGTTTCGTTAACAGATAAGATATTAGCACAATTTGAAATAAATTTCAATATTTTATATTAATTAAATTTTTCCAAATATTCTATTTTGCTAGATTTTAACAAAATATTTTCACAAAAATGCGATAAAAGTATTGTAAATATATCTTTAGTATATGTTTTATCTCTTTTTATTTACAGATAATGAAAATAATTTTTATTTTTTATGAAATTTTATAACAAATATATTTGATAAAAAAAGAGCAGACACGAAGTCTGCTCTTTATATTCTCTATTAAATTCAGTCTTACTGATTGTTTATCAGAAGAAGAAGTCAACGTTAGCGAAGAATTTGCTTGCATCTTTACCGGATACAGTTTCTTCACCATCGAAGTACTGAACAGTTGCAAGAATGTTTTCAGCAGGAACATAAGAAGCACCTACTACTGCACCTTTGTAACCAGCGCCGATGATATCATCATATGTTGGAGCGATGGAAGAGAATAATTCGATCTGACGGTAACCAGCATACATACCCCAAGAACCAGCATCAGCAGGGTTTGCACCTTTGTACTGTAATTCAGCAGTCCATGCTTGATCTTCTTCGTCAGCATCAGTGTTTTGACCATATTCACCTACAAATTTGAGGCTAGGATTGAATGCATAGCTACCACCTAAGTACCAAATGCTTGCATCGTTACCATCATATTTGTAACCTTTTGTATCTAATTTATCAATTTTAGCTGCATCAACATAGTTTTTATCAATGTTATTTAATGCAGTATAACCAGCATTAAGAGCTAATTGTTCAGATGGAGTATAATTGAATTGTACACCATAGTAATCAGCAGTGATATCTCTAGCACCAACTGCATCTCTATAAGCATCAACATCATCATGATTTTTATTATAACGACCAGCAGCTAAAGTAGTAGTGAATTCATCGCTACCAAATGCAATTGTACCACCAGATACACGATCATCAAAGAATAAACCTTGAGCTGTGAAAATTGGAGTACGACCAGCTGTTACTGTAGCACCGAAGAGAGGACCTTCAACATAAGCACGGTCAACAACAACACCATCATTATTTTCATCTGTAGAAAGGTTCATTTCATAGTCTAAACGAGCATTAGCTGTCCAACCGGAGTTACCGATATAAGCTTTTGGTTCAAGACGGAATAAAACTTTGTTATGAGTTTCGTCACCAGCTTTAGAATCACGATCAATGTCATAATAACGATAACGGAGTTCTCCGCCCCATTTAACGTTGTCGGATTTCTTTTCAAGGTCAGCAACACGAACGCCGAGGTTATCAAGTTCTTCAGCGAATTCAGCAGCTAATTTGTCAACGAGAGCTTTATCAGCTTTTTCGAGGTCAGTTTTTGCCATAGCGCGAGCTACGATCTGAGCCATTTCATAACGAGTCATTGTGTTTTGGCCTTTGTAAGTGCCATCTGGGTAACCATCGATTACGCCATCAGCAGCAAGAGTAGTAACAGCATCATATGCCCAGCTATCAGCAGGAACATCGCTGAAAGGATTTGCAGCAGCAAAAGTTGTGCTAGCAGCGCCAACTACGAGAGCGGCAGTAATTGCAGAAACAAGAGTTTTTTTAGTCATAATAAAAACTCCTCCTTAATATATTTATTTTTGTTCATCAATAAAATATACTATTCGGAGAAAAGCTTTGTATGAGTATCCATGTTTCCTCAACATATTTCTCTTTACAATACATTCACTTGTTGAACTACTAAGATGATATCATAGATAATTTTGATTTGCAAGATTACACATTTTAGAGTATTTTAAATTGTATGATAAATCATTAATTTTCCATTAAGGTTTTACTAAAAAATCCCATATTTTGAAATTTTATTTCTTGTTATCTTAGCAATTGTAAAATTTATGTAAAATTAAAAGTTATTTTATTTCATTTATTGAGTTTTATTAAAATTTTATTAAAAAAATATTAAAATTTTGTTTCATATCTTTATATTTTATTATTATACTTATATATATACTAAACATTATTTCAAAAAGCAGTCAAATTATATCTATAAGTAAATTATATTCAAGGAGGACATTATGGATATTTTTCTTCCACCTATGGATTTTATTCCATTACCTTTAGATTATATTTTTCGTATAATCTTATCAGCTATGCTGGGAGCACTTATTGGTTACGAGCGTCAATTCAAGCATAAATCAGCTGGTTTACGTACTAATATATTAGTATGTATTGGTTCTTGTTTAATCATGATTTTATCGCAATTACTCTATGAGAATGTTGAAGGTAAAACCAATGCTGACCCTGCTCGACTTGCAGCTCAAGTAGTCAGCGGTATTGGCTTTTTGGGGGCTGGAGCTATTATCAAAGAAGGCGTCAATGTCATTGGGCTGACTACTGCTGCTTGTATTTGGGTAGTATCAGGGGTCGGCCTTGCTGTTGGAGCTGGATATTATTTTATTGCTATTTTTGCAGCAATATTGGTTTATGCTATTTTAGAGCTTTTATCTCATATGGATGATTGGTTCGTTCCTGCTGATAATATTTTAATTAAAATCACGATGATTAATAATAGTAATAAAATTAAAGAAGTATATAATCGTTTATTGAATCTTGGTCTAAAAAGCAAACATTTTTCAGTTATTTTTATTTCTGAAGAATTAGTTGAAGTAACTATATTAATGTCCAATCCAGATAAATTAAAACTTGCTGATATCTCTACTTATTTTATTTCCATGACGGGCATAATCAAATCTATTGATATTCGCTAAAATTATTATCTTTATTATCTTTATCTTTATTATCTTTATCATCTATATTCAATTTATCATTACTACCCATGAAATATTGGGTAGTTTTTTTATTAATCTATACTTTTTACATGCTTATACTTGTCATTTGATTTATTTTAATGTATACTATGAAAAAACATTAGTATTTATATTTTTATCATATAGAAAGGTTTGATTAAATTGTTGAATCGTATTGGAAAAAAATATCAAGAAACTGCATTATTGAAACTAATTGTCTTAGGACTTATAATCGGTATATTTATTGCTCTAATAGCCCCTACTGCTGTGCCTTTTGTTGCTATTTTTGGTGATTTATTTGTAAAAGCACTCAAAGCTGTAGCTCCTATTTTAGTATTTATTCTTGTAATGAATGCTATGGCGCAAAAAAATACTCATGCCAGTAATTCTATGAAACCAATTGTTAAATTATATGTAATTGGTACATTTTTTGCTTCGTTAGTTGGTGTTTGTATGTCATTTTTATTCCCAACTACATTACATTTACAAGTAAGTGATGCTACACTTGCACCACCTAGTGGTATCGTTGAAGTATTACACAATTTACTTATGAGTGTAGTAGATAATCCGATTAATGCACTCGTTAATGCCAATTATGTAGGTATTTTAACTTGGGCGATTTTAGCTGGTCTTGCTCTGCACAAAGCATCTGCTAATACGAAAGCTACTGTAAATGATTTAGCTACTGCTATTACTAAAATCGTGCAATGGGTTATTCGTTTTGCTCCTTTTGGTATCATGGGCTTAGTAGCTAATGCTATCGGCACTAGTGGTATTCAATCTTTATATGGTTATCTTCATATTTTATTTGTACTTCTCGGTGCTTTCTTCCTTGTTGCTTTAGTTATGAATCCACTTATCGTATTTTTACACATTCGTCGTAATCCATATCCACTTGTTTTTGCAACTTTACGTGAAAGTGGTCTTTATGCTTTCTTCACTCGTAGCTCAGCTGCTAATCTTCCTGTAAATCTCTCTTTATGTAAACGTCTTGGTCTAAATGAAGATGTATATTCTATCTCTATACCACTTGGTGCTACTATCAATATGTCTGGTGCTGCTATCACTATTGCTATTTTATCTTTAGCTGCTGCCCATACTCTTGGTATCCAAGTTGATATTTTCATGGCATTATTATTATCACTTATTGCTACTGTAGGTGCTTGTGGAGCTTCTGGGGTTGCTGGTGGTTCTTTACTTCTTATTCCAGTTGCTTGTGCTTCCTTTGGTATCTCTAATGATATCGCGATGCAAGTAGTTGGTGTTGGTTTTGTCATCGGCGTACTTCAAGACTCTTGCGAAACTGCTCTTAATAGCTCTAGTGATGTACTCTTTACTGCTACTGCTGAGTTTGCAGCTCGTGCCAAAGAAGGTAGTCTTGACGCTACTGATTTAGTCCCTGAAAAATAATATTTAAAGATAAAAAAAAGGTGGTACTTTCGTACCACCTTTTTATTTATTTAATTTATGTTCAAGTTCTTGTATTTTCTTTTTATGATGTTCAATAGCAAATTTTAAATGACTTATTTCTTCATCTGTATCTACTTTTGCTAATGCTTCTTGCAATTTAAAAAGTCTAGTGCGTACTTCTAATAGTTCATCACTCAATACAGTTGTTTCATTCAAGCCTATGCCATAAACATTGCGGATATCTTTTAATACGATATCTGCATAACCAGGTTCAGAAGATACACTCTCAAGAAATTTTGCTAATTCATGAATAATACTAAATGGGTCTTTGCCTTCATTTAACCATTTTAGTAAATCCATTTTTATATTTTGCTCTTTTCCGTGAGCCGCTTTTACTTTATCTATATCTGTCATGATTATTAGAGAGCTGTTTGAAGATATTCTTTGATAGCATTACCATCTTCCATGGTCATAACTGTGTCTAAAGCAGCTTTTGCTTGAGCAGAAGTTATGGAACGAATTTTTTCTTTTACTCGTGGAATAGATGGTGCACTCATACTAAGTTCATTAATACCCATAGCCATCAAAATTGCAGCTGCATTAGGGTCGCTCGCCATTTCACCACACATACCTACCCAAATGCCATTTTCACGAGCAGAATCGATAGTTAATTTGATAAGGCGAAGTACAGCTGGATTGAAATGGTTATATAAATAACTTACGTTAGTATTTACACGGTCAACAGCAAGTGTATATTGAACAAGGTCATTTGTACCAATACTAAAGAAATCAAGGTATTTTGCAAGTACAGGAGTCATAACTGCAGCTGCTGGAGTTTCTACCATGATACCAATTTGAACGTTATCGGAATATGGTTTTTCTTCATGTGCAAGCTGTGTTTTGGCTTCTTCGATAATTTCACGTACTTGTTTTACTTCTTCTACGTTGATAACCATTGGGAGCATCATTGCTGCTTTACCATACACACCAGCACGTAAAATTGCTTTTACTTGTGGCATGAATACTTCACGTCGATTTAAACAAATACGAATTGCACGATAGCCTAAGAAAGGATTTTCTTCTTCTGGAATATTTAAATATGGAAGTGGTTTGTCCCCACCAATATCCATTGTTCTAATTACACATAAATGACCATCACATTTTTCAATGGCTTCTTTATATGCTTTAAACTGAGTTTCTTCATCTGGAATAGTATCTCTACCCATGAACAAGAATTCAGAACGGAATAAACCAACGCCTTTTGCACCGAATTTCATAGCAGCTTCAACATCTAAATGAGTGCTGATATTTGCCATTAATTCAACTTCTACGCCGTCTTTAGTAACAGTTGGAAGTTTGGAAAGTTGTGCATAATGTTCTTTTAAGCGACGTTGTTCTTCCAATTTTACCTGATAAGAAGCGATTAAATCTTCAGTAGGCTCTACAAAGATTTCACCTGTTTCACCATTTAAGATAACATTTGCATTATCAGGAATTTCTGCTATTTTTTCTCCTAGACCTGCAACAGTAGGAATAGCTCTTGCTTTTGCAATAATTACAGCATGACAAGTTGTACTGCCGTTACCCAAAATTACCCCAGCGATTTTTTCAGTTGGAATATTTGCGATAACAGATGGTTCAATTTCTTCACCACAAAGAATAACTGCACCACCATCAACAGTTTTTTCTTTTAATCCTAAGATACGTCTTGTTACACGTTTTCCTACGTCACGAATATCTACAGCACGTTCACGAAAATACGAATCGTCCATTTGTTCAAAGATAGATGCGTTTTCTTCAGAAGCTTCAAGTACTGCTTGGGCAGCATTGCCACAAGCGCCGAGCTTTAACATTGCATTTTCTTCGAGCATAGGGTCCTGTACCATCATACGATGCGCTTCCATAATGCCTGCTTGTTCAAGCATTCCTTTATCGCGAAGTGTTTTTATATTAGATTGAAGTACTTCTGCAGCATAAGCCAAAGCTTCTTTAATTTTTCCAGCTTCTTCTTCTGCTGTACCAGGAGTATATCCATCAACATATTTTTGTAAATCTTCACCAAGTGTCATTACTCTAGCAATAGAAATACCAGCAATAACACCTTTTCCTCTTAATTCGTACGCCACAGTACAAATCCCCCTCTCTCATTAGCAGGCTAGAATATTATTCTTCACCAAATTTGCTTTTAATGAGACCTGTAAGTGCATCGATAGCTGCTTGAGCATCGTCGCCTTCTGCACTAATAGTAAGCTCTGTACCCTGAGTAAGACCAAGGCTCATAATCATAAGAATGCTTTTTGCATCTACAGTTTTGCCTTTTGCTGTAATTTTGATTTTGGAAGTATATTTGTTAGCTTCCTGTACAAACATAGATGCAGGACGTGCATGTAAGCCTGTTTTGTTTTCAATAATAAGTGTAGTTTCCATAATGATAAATCCCCTCTCTTTACATATACATAATATTCCCAAAAATATCGTTTGAATATTATGTCTTTGTTAATTATACCCAAAAATGTAAAAAAAGACTAGTATCTTTTAGAAAAAAATAGCTAATTTTCAAAAAAAACTTTAATTATCCAACATTTGTATTAAATTCATACTAATCTCACATCTTACACTTTTTGCACAGAAACTTCACAAAAGTGAAAACCTAGTCTTTATTTATGTACTTCAATTATTATTTTATCCAAAAGCTACATTATAATATGTAAATATTTATATATTATTATTTCCCTTGAAATCAAAAAAACTCTAACTTATAATAAAATTTATCTGATTATATTAAGGTAGGTGATATTAATTGAAACAAACTTCTAATAATATAGATACAAATAATACTGATATGTTAAAACCGATAAATAAATATATTACTAATTTTTACGATGATAATCCTTTTACCAAATATTTGGGTATAAAAATTATCTCAGTTAATGAAGGCAATGTATGTATGAGTCTTACTATTTTACATGAACATACTAATGTATATGGTATCGCTCATGGTGGCGTTATCATGACACTTTGCGATACAGCTATGGGTGCTGCTTGTCTTAGCTTACGCAAAAAAGTAGTTACTTTAGATTTTAATATCAATATTTTAAAATCTATCGATAAACAAGATACAGCAATCATCAAAAGTAATATTATCCATAATGGAAAAAGCACAATGGTTGCCGAATGTGAAATTTTTAATAACAATAATAAGTTGTGTACCAAAGCTCGTGGTACATTTTTTGTGATAGGGACGATTGATTAGTGAAACAAATATTTTTTAAACCATATATCATTTTTTTATTAGCTTTTTTACAAATTTTCCTAAATACTCCAACAGTTATCGCTATGCAAAGCATTGTCGATGACGCTCCACCGGTTGATGAAAATAAACCATATATTCCTGTAACTGCTGATAATCTTCAAGATATGACAGCCAAGTCTGCTATTTTGATTGACGCTACTACAGGGAGAATTCTTTATGAAAAAAATCCTGATGATAAACATATGCCTGCTAGTACTACGAAAATGATGACTGCTTTACTCGGTATTGAAAATGCTAGTGATGATGATATTGTCGAAATCGATAAACGTGCAGTTGGCGAAGATGGCTCTTCTATTTATTTAAATGAAGGCGACAAAATCAAAATGTCTGAATTGATTCAAGCTACCATGCTTGCTTCTGGTAATGATGGTGCTGACGCTATTGCTTATTATATCGGTAAGGGCTCACTTAGTACTTTTATTCAAATGATGAATGATAAAGCTAAAGCTATCGGTGCTACTAATACTCACTTTAATAATCCTCATGGACTTACTGACCCGAACCACTATACAACAGCTCGTGATTTAGCCAAAATCGCAGCTTATGCTTACCAAAATCCTAAATTCCGTAAAGTAGTTTCTACGAAAGAACAAGAAATTCATTGGACTGTTCCAGCTGACCGCAAAGATATTTTTGGTAGTACAAATCGTTTATTATGGAACTACGATGATGTTACTGGTATCAAAACTGGTTACACCGAAGCCGCTGGCGGCTGTTTGGTGGCTTCTGCTCAAAAAAATGGTACAACGCTTATTGCTGTAGTATTACAAACTGATGATAGTAGAGCTCGTTTTACTGAAAGTAGAGCCTTACTTGACTACGGTTTTAAACATATTAATTCTACACAAACGGTAGATACCAAAAATTTAACTTCCAATATATATATACATCACGGAACAAGTTATAAAACTACCATAGAACCTAGTCAAAAATTCACTTATCCTGTGATGGATAATGAAAATCCTAATGATTTTTCTTATCAAGTAAATTTACCCAAATATATTGACGCTCCTAGTAAAAAAGATACTAAAGTAGGCTCTGTAGATTTACTATACAAAGGTCATAAAATCGGTAGTGTAGATCTTGTAACTACCGAAAATATTGATGAAGGCTTTAATTTTTTAGGATTTTTGCATAAATTATTATTTAGCTAAAAATTTTTAAGGAGAATTTTCATTGGACGCTTTACTTCATGCTATTAGTGGCGTTTTGACTTTAATTTTAATGGGGGCTATCGGCTCTTATTTAGCCAAAATCGGCTGGATAAATGCTACAAATAAAGGCTTATTTCCCAAACTTGTAACAACTGTATCTTTGCCACTATTTTTTATTTATAATATCACTCATGCTTTTAGCCATGACCAATTATTAAATCTAATCACTGGCTCAATTGTGCCTTTTATCTCTATTGGGATTTGCTTTATTCTGAGTGTATTTCTTGGAAAATTCATGTCCACCAAAGGTCGCCGTGGTATTTTTCAATCTACATTTACTACATCTAATACAATTTTTGTAGGACTTCCTGTTACTATGGCTTTATTTGGCGAAGAGGCTATTCCTTACACTTTATTATATTTTTTCGCCAATACTACCTTCTTTTGGACATTGGGTAATGCTTGTATTCAAGCTGACTCCAAAGAATTTTCATATCAACAAATGTTTACACTAAAAACTTTAAAACGTATTTTTTCACCACCAATTTTAGGGTTTCTTGCTTCTTTAATTATTTTAATACTAGACATACCCTTGCCTAAATTCTTTATGGATACAGCATTTTATATGGGTAATTTAACTACACCTTTGGCTATTATCTTTATTGGGGTAACTCTTTATTCAATGGGACTGAAAAAAATCCGTTTTGATTTAGGATTAATTGGTATTTGTTTAGGCAGATTTATCATTGCTCCACTTAGTATGTATTTACTATCTTTTATCTTTCCTATGCCTGAATTAATGTTCAAAGTATTTTTTATCATGGCTTCACTTCCCGCTATGATTCAAACAGTAGTTTTAGCCAGTCTTTATGATACCGATACAGAATATGCTACACTCGTAGTTTCCGCTACAACTTTATTATCAATTATTACTATTCCAATATATATGGTGATACTTTCTTAGTGAATATCAACTGCACAATTAATTAATTTGAGGTGAATTTTATGTCATATAAAGTTTATTTATTCGACTTTGACTATACTCTTGCCAATTCTGAAATAGGTATTGTAAAATGCTTTGAATTATTAATGGAGCAAGAAAATTATCCTGCTCGCCCCAAAGATGAAATCAAACGCACTATTGGTCTTCCCATGAATGACGCTTTAACTATTTTAACTGGCGAAACAACTAGTGCTAAAATTCAAGAATTAAAAGATAAATATACTATTTTTGCTGATTTGTATATGACTGATAATACTCATTTATATCCAGAAACTACTCCTACTTTAGAAAAAATAACTAAAAGCGGTGCAAAAATCGCTATTATCTCTAGTAAAACACGTCGTCGTATTATGCAAACATTAACTAGAGATAATATTGATAATCTTATCGAATTTGTCATTGGTAGTGAAGATAAATTCCAATATAAGCCAGCTCCCGATGGTATCTTAGAAGCTATCAAACGTTTTAATGTAAAAAGATCTGATGTTCTTTATATCGGTGATAATACTGTTGACGCCCAAGCTGCCCAAAATGCTGGCGTAGACTTCGCCGCAGTACTTACAGGAAATAATCCTAAAGAAGATTTTCTTAATTTTCCACATATCAAAATCATGCATAATTTAAATGAATTAATCGAAATTTAACTAAAAATCAATATAATAAATCAAAAACAGCAACTAAAATATAGTTGCTGTTTTTTATATAAAAAATCCCCCTAGTTACGCACTAGGGGGTGAGTAAAGAATGTATATAAGTCCTAACAACAGAATTATATTAAATGCTTTGCTAATTGTCAATAAAAAATTTCAATAAAATGATAAGTAAAATATATATTAAATATTCTTTATAATTAAACTTGTCAAACTTTCTGTATCAACTTTAATAAATCCATCTTTGTATAAATCTAAAGTGCGATATCCTTGTGCTAAAGTTTTTTCTATTGCTTGTTCTATACAATTAGCAGCCTGATTTTCTTCTAACGAATAACGAAGTAACATACTTGCTGATAAAATTGTAGCTATTGGATTTGCTATACCTTTTCCTGCAATATCTGGAGCTGAACCATGGATAGGCTCATAAAGGCTTGTATATTTTCCTATACTTGCTGACGGCAACATACCTATTGAACCACTTAACACCGCTGCCTCATCACTTAAAATATCGCCAAAAAGATTGCCCGTTACGATTACGTCAAATTGTTTAGGATTAATCGCTAATTGCATTGCACAATTATCCACATACAAATGCTCTAGTTTTACATCACTATATTTTTTTGCTACATTAGTAGCAACTTTTCGCCAAAGTCTTGAAGTTGCAAGTACATTGGCTTTATCTACAGAAGTTACTTTAGCTTTTCTTTGTTTTGCAGATTTTACAGCAAATTCTACAATGCGTTCAACCTCTGGTACAGAATAATTTTCTTTATCCCATGCCCATTCTTTACCCTCAATTATTTCACTTTCACATTTTTCACCAAAATAAATACCACCAATTAATTCACGCACAATTAAAATATCCGTACCTTGAACAATCTCTGCTTTTAATGGTGAATATTCTACTAAACTATCTGCTACTTTTATTGGTCGTAAATTTGCATATAAACCTAATTCTTTACGTAATCCTAGTACCGCTTTTTCTGGACGAAATCTAGTCTCTACATTGTCCCATTTAGGCCCACCAACTGCACCAAATAATACTGCATCTGCTTTTTTTGCTCCATCTATTGTTTCTTTTGGTAAAGGCGTATGATATTTATCATATGCCGTTCCACCAGCATCATAATAACTAAATTTTAAATTCAAATTATATTTTTCATCAACTTTAGCTAATACTTTTACTGCACTATTTGTAATTTCTTTACCAATACCATCACCTGGTATCACAGCAATTTCTCTACATATATTTTCTCTATCCATAAGATACTATTCCTTTTATACTTTTATATTATTTATTATTTTTTTGTTTTATATAATTAATAAGTCCACCTGCTTTGGCAATATCTTGAATAAATCCTGGTAATGGCATAGCTTGAAAATTTTCTCCAGTAGTAAGATTTTCGATAATTCCCGTTGATAAATCTACAGATAACTTATCCTCAGCATGGATTTTTTTTACTTCTTCTCCAATTTCTAATACAACCAATCCTGTATTAATCGCATTTCGATAAAAAATACGAGCAAAACTATCTGCAATTACTACACTTATACCTGAGGCTTTTATTGCTATCGGTGCATGCTCACGTGAAGAACCACAGCCAAAATTTTTACCAGCTGCCATGATATCGCCAACTTCAACTTTTTGTGCAAAGTCTTCATCTATATCAACCATACAATGCGTTGCCAATTCTTGTGGGTCAAATGAATTTAAATATCTTGCTGGAATTATTACATCAGTATCTATATTATCGCCATAACGCCAAACTTTAGCTTCTATTTTTTTTGCCATATCAAATAACCTCCTCAGGCGATGCTATTTTGCCCAAAATGGCACTAGCAGCTGCTACATAAGGACTTGCCAAATATACTTCACTATCTACATGTCCCATACGTCCACGAAAATTACGATTTGTTGTCGATACACATTTTTCTCCACTGGCTAAGATCCCCATATGAGCACCCAAACATGGCCCACAAGTTGGCGTACTTACTACTGCTCCAGCATTGATAAAAATATCCACATATCCTTGATGAATAGCCTCTAAATATACCTCTTGACTACCTGGAATAATAATACAACGTACCTTTTCATGAATTTTTCTATCTTTTAATATCTCAGCTGCAATCGCCAAATCTTCTAGTCTACCATTAGTACATGAACCAATAACTACTTGATCTATATTTATATCTTTTTTGATTGATTCTACTGTGTGCGTATTTTCTGGCAAATGCGGGAACGCTACTACAGGTTTTAATTTTGCTAAATCAATAGTTACTTTTCTACAATAATTTGCATCAGCATCAGCCTTAACAATCTCATATGATTTATCTACTCGTCCTTTTAGATACGCTATAGTTTTTTCATCTACAGGAAAAATACCATTTTTCGCCCCTGCCTCAATCGCCATATTAGCTATAGTCAATCTATCCGTCATACTCAATTCGCTTATGCCTTCACCGGTAAATTCTAAAGCCTTATACAATGCCCCATCTACACCAATCATACCAATCAAAGTAAGCATTACATCTTTACCACAAACATATTGGGGCATTTTCCCTATAATTTCTACTTTTATTGATTCTGGTACTTTAAACCAAGCCTCTCCAGTTGCCAAAGCCACACCTAAATCAGTAGAACCTACACCTGTGGCAAAACCACCCAAAGCTCCATATGTACAAGTATGAGAATCTGCTCCAATAGTTACCATACCTGGGGCTACTATCCCTTTTTCTGGCAAAATCACATGTTCAATACCTACTCTACCCATTTCAAAATAATGCTTTATCTTATGCTTATGCGCAAAATCTCGTACTATCTTTGATAATTCTGCTGATTTTATATCTTTATTTGGTGTAAAATGGTCTGGTACTAAAGCTATTTTTTCGTTATCAAAAACAGGTTTATTTATTTTTTGAAATTCTTTTATTGCTGGTGGTGCTGTTACATCATTTGCCAAAACCATATCCAGTTTACAATTTATAAGTTGACCCGGTTTTACTACATTTAAATTGGCATGTTTTGCCAAAATTTTTTCAGTCATCGTCATTCCCATAAAGCATTTCCTCACTTTATCCATATTTTTCCATATAATTTAAAGTTTACAAGTTAACAATGTTATTTATTGATATATTATTATATCTTTAAATTATTTGTCAAGAATAATCTTTTTCGTGTACATTGTTTATTCTTTATTTTTCTTTATTTATATCGTTTTATGCTGATTTCAACATTGATTGAAATTGATATTTTTTATCATATTGTTTTTTATATATATATTTTTGTTTATTCAGTAGAGAATGTTTTTAGGCTTTATAAAAAATAATTTGGTTTTTATTATTAATTATGTTACAATTTTCTTATGAGTACAATTACTCAAAATTTTATCAAAAGGAAGTGCATTAATGAAAAAATATCTATGTTCTCTTGTATGTATGCTCTGTATCTTATGTTCGGCTGTAATTGCTAGTGCTGAACAAGCTGAATGGAAAGCCACTAATTATGATTTTAATAAAATAGAAAAAATCTATATTGATGATAATATTCTTATTGATGATGACGATATTGAATTATCCGATTTATCCGCATTAAAAATTCGTCAATCATTGGAGGAAAATCAAAAATATATAAAAAAATATCGCATAGTGCATAATAAAGACCTTGCCGATGCTATTTTATCTGTAAAACTTCTCAATTGGGGCACGCATGAATATTGGGTTGAACCAAAAGTAGTTACTGAAACTAAAACTATTTCTCATACTGACAAAAATGGTAAGACTTCTTCCATTAGTATCCCTGTAACCACTACTGAACCAGGTTACTCTTATTATACACAATCTTTTTCTGCAAAATTTGAACTAGTAGACAAACAAGGAAAAACTATCTTTGAAAGAATCGACACTCGTGAAGATACTAAAAGAGCCTACGATATGTTCAATCGTGCTAGTAAAGATTTCTATAAAGATGTAAATAGTCTCAAATAATAAAATTGTAAATTTGTATACAAACATCTTGCAAAACACAAAGCTATATGGTAAGGTATTAATCAACAAAATAGCAGTTATTAATATTTTTAAAATACAAAATAAATATTAATATATAAACCCAATTTTATTGATGATTGTTGATTAGTACAAGACAATATATTTTATTATTCTTAAAAAATAAAAGCTTTCATCTCTAATTGATTAACAGAGATGAAAGCTTTTTTTATAAAAAATATTAATTAGGAGGAATAAATAATGATGAATGTAGCTAAATATGCTAAAGGCTATTTTATGCCACCTGTCGTAGATATGAACTGGACAAAACAAGAATATATAAATAAAGCCCCTATTTGGTGTAGCGTAGATTTACGTGATGGTAATCAATCATTAGTTATTCCAATGAGTTTAGATGAAAAAATTGAATTTTATAAACATCTTATTGCTATTGGGTTTAAAGAAATTGAAGTAGGATTTCCTGCTGCCTCAGAAACAGAATATGAATTTTTACGTACTTTAGTCAAAGAAAATTTAATCCCTGACGATGTTACCATTCAAGTTTTAACTCAAGCTCGTGAGCATATTATTAAGAAGACTTTTGACGCTTTAGAAGGCGTAAAAAATGCTATTATTCATGTATATAATTCAACTTCTGTAGCTCAACGCCAACAAGTATTTCAAAAATCTAAAGAAGAAATCAAACAAATTGCTGTTGACGGAGCAACATTACTAAAAGATTTAACCCAAAAAGCTAATGCTAATTATAGATTCGAATATTCTCCTGAAAGTTTTACTGGTACAGAAATAGATTTTGCTTTAGAAGTATGTAATGCTGTCTTAGATATTTGGCAACCAACTAAAGATAATAAAGCTATTATTAATTTACCAGCTACTGTGCAAATGTCTATGCCTCATGTTTATGCTAGTCAAGTTGCTTATATGTCACAAAATCTAAAATATCGTGAAAATGTTGTTTTATCTATTCACCCTCATAATGACCGCGGTACAGGTGTTGCTGATGCAGAAATGGGTATTCTTGCTGGTGCTGACCGTATCGAAGGTACTTTGTTTGGTAATGGTGAACGTACAGGAAATGCCGATATTATTACTATTGCCATGAATATGTTTGCTCTCGGTATTGATCCTAAATTAGATTTTTCCCAAATGCCACAAATTATCGAAATGTATGAACGGGTAACTCGTATGAATGTCTATGATCGCCAACCGTATGCTGGTAAATTAGTCTTTGCTGCATTTTCCGGTTCTCATCAAGATGCTATCGCTAAAGGTATGAATTGGCGTAAAACTCACGATGAAACTCTTTGGAATGTACCTTATCTTTTGATTGACCCTGAAGATGTTGGTCGCCAATATGACGCCGATGTTATCCGTATAAATAGCCAATCTGGTAAAGGTGGCGTTGCTTATATCTTAGAGCAAAATTATGGTATCAATATGCCCAAAACTATGCGTGAAGATTTTGGCTACTTTATCAAAAATATCTCTGATAAACAACATAAAGAACTCCTGCCTACAGAAATCTATCAATGTTTTAAAGATAATTATGTCAATGTCAGCACTCCATATCGTTTAATTGATTTTAATTTGCATAAACAAAATAATGATTTATTTATGGGACAAGTTCATTTACAATTTAAAGGAACAGATATTATCATTGAATCACAAGGTAATGGTCGTTTTGATGCTGTAAATAATGCTTTAAAACAACAATTTAATTTAGACTATACAAATTTAACATATAGTGAACATGCTATGGAAATTGGTGCTACCTCTAGAGCTATCGCTTATGTAGGTATCACAGATAAATATAACAAAACATATTTTGGTGCAGGTATTGATACTGATATTACTACCGCATCAATCAAAGCTTTACTCAGTGCTATCAATCGCGCTATTTAAAATTTTTTAGTAATACAATAGAAATAGTTCTTTCTTATTTCTATTTAATATTATAAATTCAAGGAAATTATTAAAGGTGGTTTTATTCATGAGAAGTGATTTAGTAAAAAAAGGAGCAACACGTTCTGCACATCGTGCTTTATTTAATGCTATGGGATATAGTTCCGAAGATTTGGCAAAACCATTAATTGGTGTTGTTAATGCATTTAATGAAATAATTCCCGGTCATATTCATTTACGTACTATTGCTGACGCTGCCAAACTTGGTGTAGCTAGTGCAGGTGGTACTCCTATTGAATTTCCTTCTATTGGGGTTTGCGATGGTATCGCTATGGGACACCCTGGTATGAAATTTTCTCTTGCTAGTCGTGAACTTATTGCTGATTCTATTGAATCTGTCGCTACTGCTCATGCTTTTGATGGGCTTGTACTTATACCAAATTGTGATAAAGTTGTTCCTGGTATGCTCATGGCTGCTGCACGTTTAAATATTCCTTGTATTGTAGTAAGTGGTGGGCCAATGCTTGCTGGTCGTTATCAAGGTAAAGATGTAAGCGTTAGTACTACATTTGAAGCTGCTGGTAAATTTACTGCTGGTAAAATCTCTGCTGAAGAAATGTATGACCTTGAAAGTAAAGCTTGCCCTGGTTGTGGTTCTTGTTCTGGTTTATTTACTGCAAATACAATGAATACTTTAACTGAAGTATTAGGCATGGGTCTTCCTGGCAACGGTACAATTCCTGCAGCTTATACAGGCTCTAGAATTGCTCTTGCCAAAAAAGCTGGTCGCACAATTATGGATTTAGTAAAAAATGATATAAAACCACGTGATATTTTAACATTAAAAGCTTTTGAAAATGCTATCACTGTCGATATGGGTATTGGTGGTTCTTCTAATACTGTTTTACATCTTACTGCTATTGCTCATGAAGCAGGAATAAAATTACCTGCACCATTATTCGATGAAATCAGTGCTAAAACTCCATATATTACAAAATTAAGTCCTGCTGGTACTCATCATATGCAAGATTTAAATGAAGCAGGTGGCGTTTGTGCTGTAATGAATGAACTTAGTAAAAAAGGCCTCATTCATCTTGACGCTTTAACTGTTACTGGAACTATTGCTGATAGAATCAAACATAGTGAAATCACTCGTCCTGATGTTATAAAAACTGTTGAATCTCCGTATCGTCCAACTGGCGGTATTGCTATCTTACAGGGTAATTTAGCTCCAGATTATGCTGTGGTAAAAGCTAGTGCTGTAACTGAAGATATGCTTTGTTATCAAGGAACAGCAAAATGCTTTAATTCTGAAGAAGATGCTATCGACGCTATTACTGGTGGCAAAATTCAAGATGGCAATGTTGTCGTTATTCGTTATGAAGGTCCAAAAGGTGGCCCTGGTATGCGTGAAATGCTTAATCCAACAGCAGTTATTGCTGGTATGGGACTAAAAGTAGCTTTGATTACTGACGGTCGTTTCTCTGGTGCTACTCGTGGTGCTTGCATTGGTCATGTTTCTCCTGAAGCTATGGCTGGTGGCCCAATCGCACTTTTACAAGATGGGGATATTATCGATATTGATATTCCAAACCGTAAATTAAATGTATTAATCAGTGATGATGAAATGGCTAAACGTAAAGCAAATTGGGTACAACCTGAACCAAAAGTAAAAACTGGCTACCTTTCTCGTTATGCCAAACTCACAACATCTGCAAGTACAGGAGCTGTTTTAGAATAAGTGAATAGACAAAAACGTGTAGCTTTAATCAACGATATAACAGGATTTGGTCGCTGTTCTATTACTGTACAATTACCGCTGATTTCTGCTTTAAAAATTCAAGCATGTCCTTTACCTACAGCGATTTTGGCCGCACATACAGGTTTTTCTGTACATTATATGAATGATTACACCCCACATATGCTAGCTTATATGGATAATTGGCAAGCATTAAATTTAGAATTTGATGATATTTTAAGTGGCTTTTTGAGCTCTGAAAAACAAATAGATTTGGTTTTAGAATTTATTCGACGCTTTAAAAAACCAGAAACATTATTTGTTGTTGACCCTGTTATGGGCGATGGTGGTAAACTATACTCTTCATATACGCCAAAACTTTGCTTAGCTATGCGACAATTATTGCCTATAGCTGATGTTTTAACACCTAATCTAACAGAAGTATGTCAATTATTAGACCTTGAATATCCTACCAAAATGCCTACAGAAGATGAATTATTTCATATGGCTAAAGCTATTGAAAAGAAAGGGGTAAAGCAAATCGTTATCACAGGTCTTGTAAATGAAAATAAAGATACTGTTTATAATTATATTTATGAGATAAACAAAAATCCTTATTTACAAGCTAATAAACGTATTCCTCAAGAACATTCCGGCACAGGTGATGCTTTTGTTGCTATTTTGACTGCTAGTCTTATTCGTGGTGAATCATTAATAGAGGCCACAAATAAAGCTGCACATTTTGTCAAAAAAGCGATGACTTATACTAATGCTTTAAATATTCCTTCAAATTATGGTCTTTGCTTTGAAGAATATTTAACAGATTTAAAATAATATATTCAAAACAAGCTTTAATTTTACATACATTCAATAAAATGTAAAATTAAAGCTTGTTTTTTTCTTTTATCTAAATATTTTATATTGAAGTTTAAGAACTAAAAGACTATAATTTTTGTATATTAGTTTCAAGCTAAAAGAAAAGGTGATACGATGATTTTATATACATTACATAATAATGGATATATTGACTTTAATGAAAAAATAAAATTATTTCCTCAAAAAAAATTCAGTATGTATTTAAATTTTACTAATAAATGTAATTGTAATTGTACATTTTGTCTACGTCATTTAAAAGAAGACCATAAATTATGGTTAACTAATGGTGAACCTTCTATCGAAGAAATCAAACAAGCTTTTTTAAATGCACCTATTCAGAATGTTTCTGAAATCGTTATTTGTGGTTTTGGTGAACCAACAATGCGTTTAGATGATTTAATCAAAATCTTAGAATTTTTACAACAAACATATCCTGACGTTAAGGTACGATTAAATACTAACGGCTTAAGTGATTTAGAATATGGCAAAAAAACTGCCTCTTTATTTGAAGGTTTATTAAATACTATCTCTATTAGTTTAAATGAATCTACTGCTGAAAAATATTTAGCAGTTACACGCAATCCTTTTGGTATAAAATCCTTTGAAGCCATGTTGGATTTCGCCGTTGATTGTAAAAATTATATTCCTAATGTAATAGTAACTATAGTTGATATAATTGGTAAAGATGAAATTTATGCTTGCCAAAACCTTTGTGCAAAATATAATTTAAATCTACGCATCCGCCATTATGAAGAAAATTAAAATATTTATAAATATTAAATAGAATGGAAGCGAATAACTTATGGAGCCAGAGATGATAAGATTATTATGGACTGAAATCGACCTCGATGTCATAGCACAAAATATGCAAATAATACGTAAAATGGCAAAGTCTAAAGAAGTTGCTGCTGTAATCAAAGCTGATGCTTATGGTCATGGCTCTGTAACTTTAGCTAAAACTTTGTTAAATAATGGTGCAGATAGATTAGCTGTAGCTCGCTTAGATGAAGGGCTTGAACTTCGCCATCAAGGAATTATTGCCCCTATCTTTATTTTAGGTTATACCAATCCTGTACGTGCTAGTGAAGCTATTGCTTATGGCATTGATGTTTGTATTTTTGATTATGAACAGGCTTTAGCCTTTTCTCAAGAAGCACAAAAACAACAAAGTGAAGTGGTTTTTCATATTGCTATTGATAGTGGTATGAATCGAATTGGGTATCCCCCTACTAAAGAATCTATAAATGAAATTATAAAAATCAGTAAATTACCGAATGTTAAAATTGAAGGTATGTTTACCCATTTTTGTTTAGCAGACTGTTATGATAAAACATTCACACACAAACAATATCAGCGTTTTAAATGGATTTGTGATGAAGTAGCTAAAGCTGGTGTAAAAATAAATGTACATCATTGCTCTAATAGTGCCGCCATTATAGATTTACCTGAATATCATTATGATATGGTACGTGCAGGCGTTATTTTATATGGTATGGCACCTTCTGATGAAGTAGATATTTCGCAAACTGGATTAAAACCTGCAATGAGTTTTAAATGCGAAGTAACTCACGTAAAAACTATAAATCCTGGCGATGGTGTAAGTTATGGACATAAATTTATAGCCTCTACATCTCGCAAAATTGCTACAATCCCCGTTGGTTATGCTGATGGCTTTACTCGATTATTATCCGGTAAAGCAGAAGTTCTTATTCATGGCAAACGTGCCAAAGTTGTAGGCAATATTTGTATGGACCAATGTATGGTCGATGTTACAGCTATTCCTGATGTAAAAATTGGGGACGAAGTTGTTATTTTTGGAAAACAAGGTAATGAATGTATCTTAGCCGATGAATTAGCAGAAAAATTAGGTACTATTAATTACGAAATCACTTGTATGATTTCTCGTCGTGTACCTAGATTTTATGTAAAAGACCATAAACTTAATTTCTATAAATCGTATTTAAGTGATTTAGCTATTAGCATGTATAATATTTAAAATCTTAACACTCCAAAATTATTATTGTTTTTGAGATTTTAAAATTATAAATATATTTTTAAGGGAAAGAAAGTGATATCCATGGATAATAGTGCTTATATAGCTATAGTAATCTTCGCGATTGCTTATATGGTTATTATATCTGAAAAGATACATAGAACCGTTATAGCTTTAACAGGCGCAATGCTTATGATTGTTATGGGCATATTATCACAAGAACAAGCTGTCAGTCATATTGATTTCAATACGATTGGTTTGCTTACTGGTATGATGATAATGGTCAACATCACCAGTGAAACAGGTTTATTTAATTATCTAGCTATTTGGGCAGCCAAAAAAGTCAAAGCTAATCCAACAAAATTATTAATAGCTTTATCTGCTCTTACAGCTGTATGTTCTGCATTCTTAGATAATGTAACAACTGTCTTACTAACTGTTCCTGTAACATTTAGTATTACATCTCAACTTAAAATTCCTGTACAACCTTTCTTAATTGCACAGATTATGTCGTCAAATATTGGTGGTACTGCAACTCTTATTGGTGACCCACCAAATATTATGATTGGTAGCGCTGTTCCTGAAATGGACTTTATGGCTTTTTTAACTAATTTAGGTGATATTTGTATTATCATCTTTGCTATAACTATTGCTATTTTAATTGGTATTTATCATAAAAAACTTGTTACTACTAAAGATTTACAAGCAAAAGTCATGGCTATGAATGAACGTAAAGAATTAAAAGACACAACATTACTCAAAAAATGTTTAACTGTATTATTCCTTACTATTATTACCTTTATGTTCCATTCTCAACTTGGCTTAGAATCTGCCACTGTTGCATTAACTGGTGCTTCCATTTTAATGTTAATTACCATGGGTACTCGTGAAAAATCTATAGCCAATGTTCTTAGTCGTCTAGAATGGTTAGCTATTTTCTTCTTTGTTGGCTTATTTATTCTTGTTGGTGGTCTTGTTGAAACTGGTGTTATCAAAGCTATGGCTGCTGAGGCTATCAAAATCACCTCTGGTAATGTAACAGCATCTACTATGCTTATTTTATGGCTCAGTGCTATTGCTTCTGCCTTCATTGATAATATTCCATTTGTAGCTACATTGATTCCAATGATTAAAGAAATGGGACTTATGGGCATGACTAATCTTGAACCACTTTGGTGGGCATTATCTCTTGGTGCTTGTCTTGGTGGTAATGGTACACTCATCGGTGCTAGTGCCAACGTAGTAGTTGCTGGTATGGCTAGTGCTCATGGAGAAAAATTATCTTTTATTGGCTACTTAAAAATAGCTTTTCCTCTCATGATTTTATCTATTGTCATTGCCAGTGTTTATATTTTCTTTAAATATCTATAATTTCTCTCATAAAAAAACCAAGTTAGTTTTTACTAACTTGGTTTTTATTTTATCTATTATTATCTAAAGCTTTTTGTTTTAATGGCTTCTTTAAATACATTAAAAATTTCTTGTAATCTTTCTGGCGCAATACCTGTACCATTTGACATCTTAGTTAAACGCTGTTCATCAGTCATTTGTTTATATTCATCTAAATAAGCTTGACGCTGCTGTTTATCCATTTGCATCAATTTATCTCTACTCATTTGCATATAATCACCAATGACATCTACTTCTTCTTGAGTAACTTTACCTTCAGCTACTAATTTATTTGTAAATTTCACCAAACGTCTATCTAATTCACCACGATAAGCTCTTCTTTTATTATCATTTGCATCAGCAAAAATTTCTTCAAGTGTCGCTTCAGAAATAGTTGTCTTTTGTGAGATTTCTGCTAAATTATCATAAATAAAGAACTCTTTATGGTGTTCATGACGATATGCTCTTGCTTCTTTACGATTTAATTTTCTTAATTCATCTTGATATTTTTGACTATTTTTATAGAAATTAATTACTTCTTCACCTAATTTATTAGCTTGTTCTTCAGTAATAACATCATTTTGTAAAGCGTTTTCTATGGACATGAAATTATATGCTACGCATTCACGTGTAGTCAAATACATCCAAGAATAATTTTCTTCTAATAATGCACAATAATCTTTAAATGCAGCTTTATCAAAATCTGCTTCACTCATTGCCTGAGCAGATTGCTCAATTTTTACTTGTGGAACTGTTTGTGGATTTGCCAAAACTATATTACCAAATACAAGTGTACTACAACCTGCTACTAAAGCTACTGCTAATTTCTTTTTTAAAGAATTTTTCATCTAAATACACGTCCTTTCGCTTTAGATACCTTCTTATCTAAATTCTATTATTATCATAGCATTCAAAAAAAATAATTCTATTAAAAGAAGATTAATTTTTAATTAAAAAAAGAGCTTATTATGACGTTTTTCATGATTTATAGTTTTATCTATGAATCATAAGCCATAATAAGCTCTCTTATTTCACTAAATTATTTTACTACTAAAGCCAAACAAGGTGCATGTTCTACTACATATTGACTTACAGAACCTAAAATTACACCTTTTACTAAACCAAGTCCACGACTACCAATAACTACTAAATCAGCTTTTATTTCATCAGCAAAATCAGTAATAGTAACTGAAGGAGAACCTGTTTCAGATGTTGTAATAACATTGATTTTTTCAGGAATTCTACTTGCTGCTTTTTCTAAAATTTCATTGCCCGCTTTATTTACAGCTTCCAAAATAGCATCAGAAAGACAAGCATTAATAGCGAGTTGGTTAATATTTGCTACATAAAGAACATGAATGTCTGCATTATATACTTCAGCAATTTTTACAGCTTCATCAATTGCTCTATCTGATGTTTCGGAACCATCTACTGGAACTAAAATACGTTTAATGTCTGTCATAAAAAATCCCTCCAAAAGGTTATTTAATAATAATTACAGGGCATGTTGATTTTTCAAGAACTTGGCGACTAGTACTGCCATGCAAAATACTACTAAAAAGGCTCAATTTACGACATCCCATAATAATAAGATCAATATCATTATCTTTGGTAAATTCTAAAATTTTTACAGCAGCATGACCACTCAAATGATATCTCTTTACATTAATATCTGTCGGCAATAGTTCTATTGCTCGTTGAAAAACAGCTTCCGCATATCGAGAAACCGAACCTGTAAGTGGTGTTGATAACCATGTTGAGTATTTATAATGTACATCTGTCTCTGCTTTAAAATATGTAACTAATAACAAAGATACTTCTGCTTTATGCAATCTTGCTATTTCTGCTGTTAATTCTAAAGCTTTAAATGACTCTGCCGTACCATTTATCGGGACTACAATACGTTTTATTGGCATAATTACCACCTAATTCTTGAACTATTCTCAAACTGTTTATGTTTGTATATATATTTCGATAATAAATGTAAAAAGTCCTTTAATTTTGTAAAAATTTTATAATAAAAAAATTAAATATCATATTTAATTCTATTTATTTCTAGATAATAAAATTTCACTATAGAAATATTTTATTAGTAATTAATTTGTTTATTATTTAAAATCATTTACTTTTACATCTTTGCGGAAATATTGTTTATCATATTCACCAATTTCACGAATTACTTTACAAGGTGTACCATAAGCTAAACTATTGGCTGGAATATCTTTTGTTACAATACTTCCTGCACCAATAACACAATTGTCACCAATAGTAACGCCTGGCATTACCATTACACCAGCACCAAGCCATACTTTATTTCCGATGTGAATAGGCAAAGAAAATTGTGTTCCACCTAAGCGATATTCTGGGTCTAAAGGATGACCTGTAACACAAAGCAATACATTTGGCCCACACATAACATCATCACCAATAAAAATTTCACAATCATCTACTGCTTGGAAATTAAAATTAGCATAAAAGTTTTTACCAATATGTGTATTACAACCATAAGCAAAATGAGCTGGTGGTTCTAAATAAATACCATCACCTGCACTACCTAATAATTCTTTTAAAATTTTTGTTCTAGTTTCCATATCACTAGGACGCGTATTATTAAAATCAAACATCATTTCTTTGGCATTAGTTCTTTGTTTTTCAATAATTTTTTCATACTCTTGGTCTACTGGATCTTTATGACCATACTCTCTATATAATAATCCAGATTTCATTTGTTCTTCTAAACGCATATATATTCCACCTTTATATTTTATTATATTTATTAAAATCTATTTATTTTTCATTTTAATGTATTTTCAATAGATTTTATTTTATCTACAATATCTTTTGCTCCTACTATTTCAGATACAATAGCAAAAGTTGTTGCACCATATTGAGCTACATCACAAATATTATGTTCTTTAATACCACCAATAGCTACAAATGGGTGTTTTGCATGTTTGGCTGCATAATCTACATAAGAAAAACCTACTGGCACTGCATTTTTTTTAGTCTGAGTAGCATATACAGGGCCTACCCCAATATAATCTATGATATCACCTAATTCATTAGATTTCTCTAATTGTGCTACTTCATGTGTAGATAAACCTATTATTTTATCTTCACCGATTAAATTTCTTACTACTTGCGGTGGCAAATCAGATTGACCAATATGCACACCATCAGCATTTACTGCTATAGCTAAATCAATGAAATCATCAATAATAAATGTTGCTCCTGCTTCTTTAGTCATCTTTACTAATTGTAAACATTCATTATATCTATCTAAAGCTGGTTTTTCTTTTTCACGATATTGAATAAATTTCACACCTGCTTCAAGCATTTTTCCTACTACTTCAATATTATCTCTACCATTAGACATCGATTCTGCAGTTATTGTATAAATAGGAAATTTACTAAAGTTTTCCATGCCTTTACGCATATTTCTCCTCCGTATATTTTTATTTTGCTTTTATTTTTTATTTTATTGTAGTAAATACATCTATAGCTTGATTATCTGCCACAATTTCAATTTGCCATTTTTTATTTATATTTTCTTGTTGTAAATACTCTGCTAATTTTTCTACAATTGGTAATTCTGTACCAAAATGACCTGCATCAATTAGATTTATACCCAATTCTTGAGCATGCTGAGCCTCATGATATTTTACATCGCCTGTTACATAAGTATCAGCACCTTGCATTACGGCTCTATCTAAAAAATCTATACCTGCACCAGAGCAAAGAGCTACTTTTTTCACTAATTTATCATTAGCTTTCACCATACGGAAAGTATCCCCTGGAAGATTTGCCTTCACTTTTTTGGCAAAAGTTTCTAAATCCATAACTTCTTTCATCTTGCCAATACGACCTAAACCATTTTCATGATATACATTTTGCGTTGGAATAATATCATAAGCAGGCACTTCATAAGGATGAACTTTCATCATTGCCTTAATTACTCTATTTTTTAATTTTGCTGGCAAAATAGTCTCAATATGCACTTCATTTACTTGAGCTACTTTGTCTTGTTGACCAATAAATGGATTAGCTCCTGCTAATGGTTTAAATCTGCCTATACCTTCATAACTAAATGAACAATTGCTATAATTATCTATTGCTCCAGCACCTGCTTTGGCTATCGCTTCACGAACTTTTTGAGCATATTCTACAGGTACATTTACACCCAATTTCAAAATCTCTTCACGATAAGAAATAATTAACGGCCTTAATTCCACTAAATCAAGCTTTTGGGCTAATATATCATTTACTCCGCCAATAGTAGTATCTAAATTAGTATGAGCTGCAAAAATAGCAATATTATGACTAAGTATTTTCTGTATCATTCTGCCTAAAGGCTTATCTGTGGCTATTTTTTTTATACTTTTAAATAAAAACGGATGATGCGCAATTATCATATTATAATTTTCCGCAATAGCTCGATCAATAATTGCTTCCGTAACATCTAGACAAGTAATTACTTTATTTATTTCTTGACTAGGATTACCTATTAATAAACCTACATTATCCCAATCTTCAGCTAAATAACGCGGTGCAATCTTTTCCATAGCTTCTACAAGTACTTGGCATTTTATCATAATAAAGCCTCCAATTCTTGTAAATGTTTTTGTAATTCTCGATAATGATTTGATGTTTTAGCAACTTCTGATTTAGCCATGCCATTTAAACTACGTTTTACCTTAGTAATAAATTCATTTACCATTTCAGCAAATAATTCTGGTCTATTCCTATATAATATTGGCCCTAATTCTAATTCAATCTCACTAGGACACACCATCTTCCCAGGTCTTGCTAAGATTACTTGATAAATACGATTATCTGCTTTAGCAATCGCTTCATCTTCTATATGCCAACCTATTTCATATAAATATTTTCGTAAAGGAATATATCCTTGCTGTGGCTGTAAAATCAAACCTTTTAATGAATTTACAATCTGAGGGCAATCTTTTAGTAACTCTACCATTAAATTTCCACCCATTCCACAAAAAATAGCTATATCTACTTCTGCCTTATTTAAAATTTCTAATCCACTACCTAATCGTACATCTATTTTAGAAGTTAATGATGCTTTACGCACTGAGCGTTTTGCCGCTAAATATGGTCCTTCATTAACATCTCCAGCAATAGCTTTAATACATTTTCCAGTTTTTACCAATTCAATCGGTAAATATCCATGATCTGTTCCAATATCCGCTATTATACTTCCTTTAGGTACAAAATTAGCAACTGCTTGTAATCTATGATCTATAGACAAAAAATCCTCTCCTCAACAAAATAAAATTAATTATCTAAAATATATCATATTATGAGCATAGATACAAAAAAAGCTGATTCCTAAGAACCAGCTTTTTTATTAAATTGATTAAATCACATTATTTTTTTGCAATTTTTTTCATATCATCAGCAATGCTTTCAGCTTTTGTACCAACAATTACTTGAACTGCATTACCTTTTTTAAGCACACCAGCAGCGCCTAATGCTTTTAAGCCAACTTCATCAATGCTATTAACATCTTTTACTGTTAAACGTAAACGAGTGATACAAGAACTAATAGTTGTTAAGTTTTCACTACCACCTAATTTATCAATGAAAGCCTGTGCTAATTCATCAGGATTTGCATTTTCAATTGCGGCATTGTCAGATTCACTTTCAAAACGACCAGGTGTTTGTAAATCAAAATGAACGATAGCCCATCTGAATACAACGAAGTAAATAATACCAAATACAAGACCGATAGGAATAATTAAGATAGCTTTTGTTGCTAAACCATAGTTTAATACATAGTCAATTAAACCAGCGGAGAAACCGAACCCATGTAAAATACCAAACATATTAGCTACTGCTAATGCGATACCTGTCATAACTGCATGGAATACATAAAGAACAGGAGCTAAGAACATGAATGTAAATTCTACTGGTTCTGTAATACCTGTTAAGAACGCTGTAAATGCGATAGAAAGCATCATACCTGCAACTTTAGATTTGTTTTCAGGTTTTGCTGCACTGTACATAGCAAGTGCGATAGCAGGAACACCAAACATGAAAATGAAGTAGAAACCAGCCATAAATACACCAGCATTTGGGTCACCAGCGAAGAAACGGTTTAAATCACCAGTTGCTGTTACACCAGTTTCTGGATTTGTATATTCACCAAATACGAACCAAACAAGAGAATTTAAGATGTGATGTAAACCTACAGGAATAAGTAAACGGTTTAATACACCATATACAAATGCACCAGCTGCACCTGCACCAACAATCCATTCACCAATACCATGAATGAAGTTCTGGATTGGACCCCAGATGATACCAAAAACAAGTGCTAAAACAACGAATGTTGCTGCTGTTACAATTGGAACAAAACGTCTACCTGAGAAGAAACCTAAGAACTCAGGTAATTTAATATTATAAAATTTATTATATAATATACCAGAAACAATACCAACGATAACCCCAGCTAATACACCCATGTTTAGGTCTTTATCAATAGCTTTGAGTGCTTCTGTTAATACTAAATAACCAATAACACCTGCTAAACCTGCAGCACCATTATTGTCTTTAGCTAAGCCAACAGCGATACCAACGGCAAAAATAAGTGCTAAATTATTAAATACGGCACCACCGGCTTGTGTAATAAACGGAACATCAAAAACATCAGGAGCACCTAAACGAAGTAAAAGTGCGGCTGCAGGAAGAACTGCTACTGGTAACATTAACGCTTTACCTACAGCTTGTAATTTAGAAAACCAACCGGACATAAATAAATCCCTCCTAAAAAATAAAATATACCCTATAAATCATGAGAAAAAAATTTTCATAATAAATTACAAATTATCTAAAAATTGTAAATCTCATGTTGTTTTTTATACTACTATAAATTCAATTTCACGTCAAATGTTATATTGTAACATTTATTTTAACAAAACATATATAAAATATATCCTGTAAAAATACCAATAACTACTCCACTAAACACCTGGAAATAACTATGCCCTTCTTTTTCATGTAACTTATAATTATGATTAATTTCGTTTAAAATAGCGGCATGTCTACCAATTGAACGTCTCAAATGTGTTGCATCTACCATAACAATAAAAGCTATACAAATAGCTAAAATAAAAGTAGTAGAGCTCAATCCATCATATAATCCAATATATGTTGTTGTAGTAATCATAGTAGCTGTATGTACACTAGGAAAACCACCATTACTGAAAGATAATTTCAGATTATAATTGCCATAATAGAAAAAGTTAGTAAACGTTTTAATAATCACAGCGACAAGCCAACCAATGAATGGTACAAGAAACATATACGATTGCATAAAATCACCCATATCGTTAAATTTGATAATTTTATTATAGCAAATTTAGGAATAATAATAAATAAAAGCTAGATTATTCCACTAATCTAGCTTTTAAAATCTATGTCTTATTCATTCAATAATTCATTTAAATTTGGTGCTGTCGCAGCACCTTCTCTACTAACTACCACTGATGCTATTTTATTGGCTAAATATGTTGCTGATTTTAAGTCTACATCACAAGATAACCCAGCAAGTAAACTACCTGTATGCGAATCACCTGCGCCTATTGTATCTTTTACCTTCACAGCAAATCCATCTACTATAGTGATTTTATCATTGACAATAAGTGCACCCTTTTTGCCATTTGTAATTACTACAGGTTCATTTGTCAATGTAAATAAATATTTACCTGCATCATTAACATTATTTACATTAACATACATATTAGCTAAACTTATTGCTTCTTTATCATTTATCGTCAATAAGCAATCTAAATTCAAAATACTTTCTAATATATCTTTATCTATGAATCTTAGTCGTGGACCTGGATCAAAAATCACTTTTGCTGTATCTTGTTTATTTTTTAATACATCTACTAAAACTTCTCCATTTTCACCTTCTAGTTCATATCCAGATACATAGATATAATCATATTTTTTCATATCTAAATGATTAAACCATTCTTTTTTCATAGCAAGTTCTAAACCAGGCATAGTAATAAAAGTACGTTCACCATTATTTTCCACCAAAGAAAGGCAATATCCATTATCTAGCTGTTCATCTATACGAAAAATAGGATACTTTTGTTCTTTAAAAGCTTTATAAATAATCTCGCTATAAGCTCCATTACCTAATGGTATCATCAAATCAAATGGTAAATTCAACTTAGATAATACATCTGCCACATTATATGCACAGCCACCAACTGATTGTTTAGTACTTTTAGCTGTTACATCTTCACCTGTTTTTGGCAATTGTTCTAAATCAATAATGATATCTACAATAGCCGCACCAATAATAAGCACATTCTTTTTTGGCGTTAATTTATTTAAAATATCTTTTAAGTTATACATACTAAACAGCCTCTTTGTTCAATACTTTTGCCAATATAGTATATAATACTGCACTTACTACAAATGTAATTAACATTCCTAAACTATTATCTGTGAACCTCCCCCACTTAAAATTACTTTGTAATTTTTGAAGTGGGAGCTTCTTCTTGGGAAGTAGTTGCTTTTGTTAGCCAACTATATTTACCAAGCTATCCCCGTAGTTCCTACGGTTCTTTATACTTTTAGGCTGACTGTCTTACTCTTAGACCTTCAGCTAATATATTTTTACTTGCATTTATATCTCTATCGTGATGA
>Garnier_p2__coassemble_973_pt1 | contig 49312 bp, 44 predicted proteins | sample Garnier_p2__metabat2_low_PE_022 | metagenome-assembled genome bin Garnier_p2
CAGTGTAAATATGTGTAGTTCTGTATAGATTTGTACATATTTATCGTAGCGGAAGAAGATTATGAAGGTAATGTGAAAGTTAAGACGCTTAATATGAATGATGCAGATAAATTATTAAAAGAAAAAGATAAATATCCAATTTGGTTAAAAGATGAAGGTCAGATATATTTTGCCTATCGTGAGAATAGGAAAATTTATCGTGTATGGAAAGAAGATGTGAATTCTTTACGCTTAAAAGTGGATTTGGTGAAAAAATATAATTTACAAGGTGTAGCCTCTTGGCGTAAAGGATTTGAAACAAACGATATTTGGCCAATGATAAATAAAAGATTGAATAAATAAAATAAAAATCTGCCTAGAAATTAATATTAATTATAGGCAGATTTTATATTGGGGAGATAAATTAAAAATGTCAAATAGAGTATTAGGTGGAATATTTTTAACTATAGCAGCTAGTATTTGGGGTGGAATGTTTGTAGCTGTAAAATTAGTAGTTGAGCTTATTCCGCCAATCCCTTTGGTTTGGTTTAGATATTTAATAGCTTTTGTAGTGCTATCGATTATTGTTATTTATCAAGGTGTAAATTTAAAAATAGATAAAAAAGATATTTGGATATTAATGAGTATAGGGATTATAGGACATACTATATCTATCGTTACACAAGAATATGGCACGATGTATTCTTCAGCACAGATGGGTTCGGTAGTAACTTCAGCAACCCCAGCATTTATGTTGATTTTTGCAATGTGGTTATTGAAAGAAAAAATTACTATCCGCAAAATCTTATCTATTGTCTTAGCAACAGTAGGGGTATTATTAATTGCAGGTATCGATAATATGGAATTTGATAAGCAGTTAGGCGTATTTTATTCAACGATTGCCGCACTTACTTGGGCGTTGATGTCAGTATTATTAAAATTAATTCCGAGTAAATATCCGCCACTCGTGATAAATTTTTATGCCGTGATAACTGGAATAGTTTGTTTAGCACCATTTAATATTTTTACAGTAAGTACATTACCTTGGGACAAAATATTAAATCCAGTTATGGTAGGCTCTGTAATATATTTAGGTGCAGTATCCACGGCAGGAGCTTTTATGCTATGGAATAAAGGTTTATTATTGATGGACGCTGGTGCTAGTGGATTGTTTTTCTTTTTTCAACCCATAGTAGGTACATTTTTAGGTTGGTTGATTTTAGATGAACAAATTACTTGGAATTTTTGGTTAGGAAGTATATTGATTTTTATTGGTGTATTTTTAGTTACAGTTAGAAATGAATAAAAAGATAAGAAAAAACAGCCGTAAAATGTAGGGCTGTTTTTTTGTTAAAAGCAAAATTATTCATCTTTTTCATGAGTAACAGATAGAAAACTACTAAGCATGATACTGATACAACCAATGCTAGTAAATACAATAAGAATAGCTATAGCTTTAGTATACATACAAGTAGGAGAAATATCACCATAACCAATTGTACCAAATGTAATAACAACATAATAAAATAAATCAAAGATAGTAAGCGTTTCTACGGAATAAGCATTAGGATAATAAATATTGCCGATATAGCAACATAAAGTTAAAATACTAAGAAATGTAAAAATAATAAGTAAAGCTACTTTCCAAAGATTATGATGATTAAAGATATTAGTATAAGATAAGATATTTTTTAAAATAAATTTTAAAGTATTTAAAAGTAAAATATAACAGATACATAAATTGATACAAGATAAAATAAAAGCAATAGTTTGAATAAAAAATGTAGTATCAAAAGGGTAAGTGATGTATACAAGAATAAGATTTATATAAATAAGGGAAAAGATAGAATTTAAAGAAAAAGCACCGACATCGATTATTTTGATTAAGATAGCAGAGAAAAAATAGATAATATAATAAAAAATATAGATAAGAAATAAGGATAACGGTAAAACTAGAATTGCTGATAAAATTAAAGAAAAATTTTTAGTTAAGAAAAAGAATAAAGAAGAGCAAAAGCTACATATAAAGATATAAGAAATTAAACGAAACAAATAGGAGCTTTTATGTATTAAGGTATAAAAAATTTTAATTGGTTGATGAGTGAAATGAGAAAATTCGTTTTGAAAAGAAACAGTATCTATAGCGAAAAATTTATAGTTATTATGAGTAGTGATTAACAACAAAAATAAAATTGTTAATGTACTTAAAAATAGGATAGATAATTCTTGGAAGATATAAAGCAAGATAAAAACTCCTTTGATTAAATTTTTAAAATAAAAATGGAATACCTAATAGGTATTCCATGACTTATAACATATTAAAATTCAGCTGAATTTTATTTTTGGTGGAGATGAGGAGAATCGAACTCCTGTCCGAAAGTATTGTTTCATAGCTTTCTCCGAGTGCAGTCTATATTTTAAATTCGCAAAACTATCGCCTATAGACAGGCTATAATGTTACTATCTCGATAAAATTCCCTAAAAATCTCCGAGAATTGATTTTTAAGTATCCCACTATTGGCCTCTTTTCTATTCACGTGGGAAAAGAATAGAAAGAGGTTAGCATTAAGCTGCTAAAGCGTATTCTTTGTTAGCTTTTATATTTAAATAAAAGTTTCACCTTACTAACGGGTTGATGACCTCCCGACTCGCTTACCATGCACCAACTACCCCCGTCGAAACCATTACATCCCCGGAAGTTAGTATATTATATCATGAAAATAAATAAAAATCAATGAAATAAGTGTAAAAAAACGATAAAATGAAATTTTATATCGAAATAATAAAAAGAACAAATAAAAATTTTTAAAAACTAACAAAGTGGAGTATTGATTAAAAAACATTGATAAATATTGAAAAATCAACTAAATTTAAGGTGAATTAAATAAGCTTAAAATATAGTTACAATATTTATTTGTAAAAAAATTCTAAAAATATTTTGAAATAATATTGCATTTATTAAAAGCAAGTTTTATAATTATAAAGAGAGATTATAGATTAATTACGAGAAGAGAGGTTGTCTAAATGTTAAATCAATTTAAAGGGAAATTAATTATTTCTTGTCAGGCATTACCAAATGAACCACTTCATAGTGCATTTATTATGGGAAGAATGGCATTAGCTGCAAAACAAGCAGGAGCTGTAGGTATTCGTGCACAAGGTGTAGAAGATATTAAAGAAATAATGAAAGTTACAGGTCTTCCTGTTATTGGCTTAATTAAAAGAAACTACGATGATTCTGATATTTATATTACAGCTACCAAAAAAGAAGTAGAAGAACTATTAGCTACAGATTGTGAAATTATTGCTTTAGATGCAACTTTAAGAAAACGTCCACATGATGAAAAACTTGAAGATTTAGTAAAATTAATTAAAGATAATGGAAAAATTGCTTTAGCTGATATATCTAATGATGAAGAAGGTTTATTTGCTGAAAAAATTGGTTTTGATTGTGTATCTACAACTTTATCTGGATATACAGATTATACACCAAAATTCCATGGCCCAGATTTTGGTCTAGTTGCTAGAATGGTAGATAAACTTAGTATTCCAGTATTTGCTGAAGGTAGAATAAATACTCCAGAGGATTTAAAACTTGTTTATGAATGTGGAGCTTTTGGTGCAATTGTAGGTTCTGCAATAACTCGTCCACAACTTATTGCAAAAAATTTTGTAGATGCATTAAAAAAATAATTTTTATATAGTTTAAAAATAAATTTAAACATAGAAAGATATATTTTTGCTTTAGTAAAATGGAGCTAAATTAATAATGTAATAATAGAATTTATTAAAAGTTTGTTGTAAAATAAACTTAAGACAGTTTAGGTGCAAAGAAGGCGACGTTTATGGAAAAACAAAAGTATATCTGTATTGACATAGGTGGTACAGCTATAAAATATGGTATAGCTGACGAAAAAGGTGTTTTTATAGATAAACAAAGCATGCCTACTGAAGCGAAGTTGTATGGCGGACCTGGTATTGTAAATAAAGTACGATTAATTATCAATAAATATATTAATGATTATAAAATTCTAGGGGTTGCTATATCCACAGCTGGAATGGTAGACGCTAAAAAAGGTGAAATAATTTATTCTTTAGAAGATTCGATTCCAAATTATAAAGGAACAAAATTAAAAGAAATTGTAGAAACAGAATTTAATCTAAGATGTGCAGTGGAAAATGATGTAAATTGTGCAGCATTAGGTGAAATGTGGCTAGGTGCAGGCAAAGGTAAATCTTCAATTTTTTGTATTACTGTAGGAACTAGTGCAGGGGGTTGTGCTGTTATTAATAAACAAGTAATACATGGTGTAAGTAATAGTGCTGGTGAAATAGCTTATATGAGACTTCCCCAGGGTATGATGCATGAATTAGTATCGACAACTCGTTTAGTAAAAGATGTTGCTGAAATGAAAAATTTATCAGTAAATGATTTAAATGGGAAAATTATTTTTGACTGGGCTAAAAAAGGTGATAGTGAAGTAAAAATCGCTATTGATAAATTAATTGAAAATTTATCAGATGGTATCAATAATATAGTATCAGTTATAAATCCAGAAATGATTATTTTAGGTGGAGGTATTATGGCTCAAAAAGAGTATTTACGTCCATTGATTGATAAAGCTTTACAGCAAAAATTAGTAGAAAATGTTTATGAAAAAACAGTTGTAGATTTTGCGATGCTAGGAAATAATGCTGGTATGTTAGGTGCATTATATAATTTATTGCATACAGCGGAGTAGTGGAGAAGATGACAATGAAAATATTACATCAATTAGATAAACCAAATTTTAAAGCCTCAAAATCAGATAAAATTCTTATAAGATATATCAAAGAACATGCAGAAGAGTTTTGCACAACACCAATAGCATCTTTGGCTATAAATTGTGGTGTAAGTGAAGCTACAATTACTCGTTTTGTGCGTAAAATGGGTTTTAATAGCTTACAATTGTTTAAATTGACATTAACTGAAGAAATGGTTAATATAAAGAAGCAAACGATTATAAATAAAGATATTTCTTGTAATGAAAGTATCACAACAACGGCTCACAAATTATTAGTAAACAATGTTGCTATTTTGGAACAAACTGTTAATAATTTAAATGAGGAAGTTATTGCAAAAAGTGTAGATATTTTAAAAAAGGCTGAACGAATCTTTTTTATAGGACTAGGAAATTCTGGTTTCGTAGCAGATGATTCAGCATATAAATTTTTACGTATAGGCTTTAATGCAAAAGGTTTAGATAATAGCCATTTAATTATGTTAAATATGGCTCTTTTACATGAAGATGATGTAGTAGTAGTAATTTCTCACTCAGGTGAATATTTTGAAATTATCAAAGCTGTACAGTTGGCTAAAAAGAATGGGACTAAGTTAATTGTGATTACGTCTAATCGAGATACTATCTTAGAAAATTATGCAGATATATGCATTTTCTATGAAGCAAGAGAATCTATAGTAGAAACAGGCGCTATTACGACAAAACTAACACAAATTTTTATTATTGATTTAATTTATACTCAAGTAGTAAAACAAACTATGGATTTGGCTTCAGCGTTTAAACAAAGAACGACAGAGGCTATAAATATATTAAGATTAAATAATAAATAAAAGTAAAAGGAAGTAGTAGAAATGCGTATAATTGTTACAGAATCTTATGATGAAATGAGTAAAGTGGCTGCAAGAATAGTAGCAGGTCAGTTATATTTAAAACCAAATAGTGTACTTGGTCTTGCAACAGGAAGTACTCCTGAAGGTATGTATGCTAATTTAGTTAAAGTTCATCAAAACGTAGGCTTGGATTTTTCTGAAGTAATTAGTTTTAATTTGGATGAATATATTGGTTTAGAAAAATCCAATGAACAAAGTTATGATTATTTCATGCATAAACATTTATTTGACCATGTAAATATTAAACCAGAAAATATTCATATTCCAAATGGTATGCCAAAAGATCTTGAAGAAGAATGTAAACATTATGATGAATTGATCCAAGAAAAAGGTGGAATTGATCTTCAAGTATTAGGTATTGGACAAAATGCACATATAGGCTTTAATGAACCAGATATTAAATTTGAAGCAACTACACATAAAGTAAAATTAGATGAAGAAACAATTAAAGCAAATTCTAGATTCTTTGATAATGAAGAAGATGTACCAAAATATGCAATCAGCATGGGTATAAAAACAATTATGCTTGCTAAAAAAATAATTTTACTTGCTAGTGGTAAAAATAAAGCAGAAGCTATCTATAAAGCAATTTATGGTAGTGTACGCCCAGATGCACCAGCATCTATTTTACAATTACATCAAGATGTAGTGGTTATTGTAGATAAAGAAGCAGCATCTTTATTACCTAAAGAAGTAAAATAATATCTTAAAATAAATTAAAGAAAAAAGTATGTTCATATTGGACATACTTTTTTTACATAGTTAATAAATAATAGTTTTATTATAAATAAAATATATAATAAATATTTCTACTATAGATATTTACTATTTCATAGAAAAGTGTATAATAAAGATTGTAAATAAAAATATAATAAATATATTAATTTTCACATATATTATATTAATGTAGTTTAAACTGGGGAGGTAATCTTTAGTGAATATTCATGAGTATCAGGCTAAACAGATTTTTAGAGAATTTGGCGTTTCTGTACCAAATGGACTACCTGCTTTTTCTGTAGATGAAGCTGTAACAAATGCTACAGAAAAATTATCAGGCCCTGTGTATGTGGTAAAAGCACAAATTCATGCTGGCGGTAGAGGTAAAGCTGGCGGTGTAAAACTTGCAAAATCTTTAGATGAAGTAAAAACTTACGCAAATGAGATTTTAGGTAAAGTATTAGTAACTAAACAAACAGGCCCAGACGGAAAAAAAGTAAATCGCTTATTAATTGAAGAAGGCTGTAAATTTAAAAAAGAATTGTATTTAAGCTTTACTGTAGACCGTGTTTCTTCTAGAGTAGTAATGATTGGCTCAGAAGAAGGCGGTATGGAAATTGAAGAAGTAGCAGCAAAAACACCAGAAAAAATATTTAAAGAATATATAGACCCATTATTAGGTCTTACACCATATCAAGCAACACGTATGGCGTTTAAAATGAACTTTACTCCTGAATCTGTACGTAGTGCTGCAAGTTTAATGCAAAATCTTTATAAATTATTTATTGCAAAAGATTGTTCTTTAGCTGAAATCAATCCACTTGTAATTACTGAAGATGATAAAGTAATGGCTCTTGATGCAAAATTAAATTTTGATGATAGTGCATTATTCCGTCATCCAGAAATTCAAGCTTTACGTGATGAAACAGAAGAAGATAAAAAAGAACGCGAAGCAGCTGAACTTGGCTTAAATTATGTAAATCTTGGTGGCAATGTAGCTTGTATGGTAAATGGTGCAGGTCTTGCTATGGCTACAGTGGATATTATTAAATATTATGGTGGAGAACCAGCAAATTTCCTTGATATCGGTGGACAAAGCTCTCCAGAAGATAATGCAAAAGCTTTCAAAATTATGCTTGAAGGCGGTCAAGCAAAAGGTATTTTTGTTAATATCTTTGGTGGCATTAATAGATGTGATAAGGTTGCAGAAGGTATCGTTAAAGCAAGTCAAATGATTGACCTTAATGTACCAATCGTTGTACGTCTTGAAGGCACTAATGTTGAAGAAGGCCGTGAAATTTTGAAAAATGCAAATGTAAAAGGTCTTATCATGGCTGAATCCATGGAACAAGGTGCACAAAAAATCGTAGAATTAGTAAAAAATGCCTGAGGAGGGAATAGTTCGTGGGAATTTTTATTAATAAAGACACAAAAGTAATTGTACAAGGTGCAACAGGTAAAGTTGCAATGTTCCATACAGCACATATGCTTGAATATGGTACAAATATTGTAGGCGGTGTAACACCAGGTAAAGGTGGTCAAGTTGTAGGTGGCGTGCCAATTTTTAATACTGTAGAAGAAGCAGTAGCTAAAACTGGTGCAAATGCGTCTGTTGTATTTGTACCAGCAAGATTTGCGGCTGATAGTATTTTAGAAGCAATTGATGCTAATCTTGATGTTGTAGTATGTGTAACAGAACATATTCCAGTTTTAGATATGGTAAAAGTTCGTCGTGCATTAGAAGGCAAAAAAACTCGTCTTATCGGACCAAATTGCCCTGGTATTATGACAACTGATGAATGTAATATCGGTATTATTCCTGGTAAAATTCATCGTAAAGGTCATATTGGTATAGTATCTCGCTCTGGAACATTGACTTATGAAGCTATGGACCAGATGACAAAAGCAGGTTTAGGACAGACTACAATCGTAGGTATTGGCGGTGACCCTGTAAAAGGTACAGACTTTATTGACGTATTAAAAGCATTCAATGAAGACCCTGAAACTAAAGCAGTAATGATGATTGGTGAAATTGGTGGTAATGCAGAAGAAGATGCTGCTGCATGGATTAAAGCTAATATGAAAAAACCAGTGGCTGCATTTATTAGTGGACAACAGGCCCCTCCAGGCAAACGTATGGGTCATGCTGGTGCAATTATTGCTGGTGGTAAAGGTTCTGCAAAAGATAAAATTCAAGCTTTAAATGAAGTAGGTATTGAAGTTGCTAAAACTGTAGCTCAAATGGGTGATACTATGGTAAATACACTTAAAAAAGCTGGTATCTATGAAGAATGTAAAACTTGTTAATAGGTAAATTTTTACATTGATTTAAAATTTTAAAGATAAATGCTAGGACAAAGACGATAAGTTATTGTTCTAGCATTTTTTATTATTAATAAAATAAGTGTTTGAGTAGACAAAAATCCCCTAATGAATAAATAAGTTCATTAGGGGATTTTTGTTGGTTTATATTATGTTTAGAAAGATGGGCTAGTTAATAATTATCCTTCTTTTACGCTATTGATTGCTTTTTTTACACTTTCAGCAGAAGCATAAAGTAAATCAAGTTCATCTTTTGGAAGATGTGGAGCGAAAGAACGAACAATACCGTCAGCACAAATCATACGAGGAATACTGAGGGCAACATCTGTTAAACCATATTCGCCTTCAAGAACAGCAGACATAGGTAAGATTGTATGTTCGTTATACATGAAGGATTTTGTGAAACGAGCGGCAATCATAGCAATACCTGTATTTGTATAACCTTTTAGATTAATAATATCAAATACTCTTTGTACAATAGCAGCTTCGATAGCTTTTTTATCAAGTTTATTATCAAAATGGAAATATTCGTCAATATGTTCAAGTCCGAGACCTGCGATATTTACTGTACTCCAAGCTGGAAATGCGGAGTTACCATGTTCACCGAGAACATAACCATGAATATTTTTAGGGTCGATATGATAACGGTCAGCAAGGATACGACGTAAACGGAAAGTTTCAAGCATAGTACCTGTACCAATGATTTTTTCACGAGGATAATCAAATTGTGTAGAAACGTGATATGTTGCTACATCAAGAGGATTAGTAATCATGAGAATAAGAGCGTCTTTGGTATATTTTACAATTTGAGACATAACGCTACTCATAATTTTGCAATTTGTTTTAGATAAAATAAGACGGTCAGGTTTTTCGCCTGGTTTTATACTTGGGCCAGCAGTGATAATAATTAGACTAGCATCTTTACAGTCGGAGTAATCACCACGATAAGTTCTAATATTAGTGCTGTGAATACAAGATGTTGCATCAAGAGCATCAAGTGCTTCACCTTCACATTTTTTTTCATTGATATCAATGAGTGCAATTTCAGAAGCTAGTTGAAAGTCGAGGAGTTTTGTAAGAACGGCAGAACCAACATTACTAGCACCGACGATAACGACTTTACCTTTAAACATATTTGTATTCCCCCTAAGTTTTATACTTATTATTATGACCACATAATAACATTTAAAATAATTATTGTCAAATTATTGATATATAATCAATAACTATAGTTATAACTTATTATTTAGATTTTAACTATAACAATAATGCATAGGTTTTTTTATAGTGATAATGATAGCACTCTGATTAATCCTTGTCAAATATACAATTTTTAGTCATTTATTAGATTATCTATGCTAAATTTGTATTATTTTATATCATTTGAGCTTTTTCTTGCCAAACTAATAGATGTATTATATATTATTAAGTATTACAAGTGTATTAATATTGGTTTATAATTTGCAAAGAGAAGGGAAGTAGGATTAATGTTTGGAATGTCCATGGATATTGGGATTGACCTTGGAACAGCTAATGTCCTTATTTATATAAAAGGAAAAGGTATTGTTATGCGTGAGCCATCTGTTGTGGCAATTGATAATGATTCAAATCGCATATTGGCTATTGGTGAAGAGGCTCGTCGTATGATTGGTCGTACACCTGGAAATATTGTAGCTATTAGACCTCTTAGAGATGGGGTTATTGCGAACTATGATATAACTGAACAAATGATTAGATATTTTATTGGTAAAGTATCTGGTCGTCGTTTTATGTTTAGACCACGTGTGATGATTTGTGTACCTTCTCGTATTACTACTGTAGAAAAAAGAGCAGTTCAAGAAGCAGCAATGCAAGCTGGAGCAAGTCATGCTGAATTGATTGAAGAGCCTATGGCAGCAGCAATGGGAGCAGGTCTTGATGTTGCAGAACCAAATGGTTGTATGGTTGTAGATATTGGTGGCGGTACAACAGATGTTGCTGTTATTAGTTTAGGTGGCATTGTAGTAAGTGATTCTTTACGTATGGCTGGCGATAAATTTGATGATTGCATTATTACTTATATAAAAAATAAACATAATGTAATGATTGGTGAACGTACAGCAGAAACAATTAAAATTGAAGTAGGACAGGCTTTTGCAGGAGCTCGTGATGAAAAAATTGAGATTCGTGGACGTGATTTGATTACTGGCTTACCAAAAACTATTGAAGTGAAATCTGATGAAGTAAGTGAAGCTTTAGTTGAACCGGTAAATGCCATTGTGCAATGTGTAAAACATGTTCTTGAAGATACACCACCAGAGCTTTCTTCTGATATTATGGATAGAGGTATTATTTTAACTGGCGGTGGTGCAATACTTTATGGTTTGGATACTTTAATTCAAAAAGAAACAGGTATTGCTACTTATTTAGCTGAAGACCCATTGACTTGTGTAGCTGTTGGTACAGGCAGAGCTTTGGAATATATGGATAAAATTACAAGAATGCGTAAATCTAGTGGGCATGACCGTAAAATAGAGGAATAAATAAAAAAAGACTGCATATGCAGTCTTTTTTACGTAGAGAGGATAAATGATGAATATAAAAAAAATAATTAGTACGGCAATAATTTGTATAAGTATTTGTTCGTTGCTGAATGTGAATGCTCAAGCAAAACCAAGTAGAGATAAAGAATCTACCACCCAAATAAGTATGGAACAAAAAAATATAGCGAATAAACAAGCTGTATTAAATTCTATCCGTTATAGTAAATCTAAAGAAAAAGTACGTATTGTATTTGATTTAAATTCCAAAACAACATATGAAATAACTCAGCAAAGTAATGGTAATATTCAAATAGACTTTTCCGAACCAATTAGTAAAAATTATTTGCAAGGTATACAAATTGGTGATGAATCTGTTCCTTTTATGGAAGTTTATAGTGATAATAAAAGTAGTTGTGTAGTAGTACAAGTTGCTGATAATAGTGGTTATACTACAGGAGAATTAAAAAATCCTAGACGATTTTTTGTAGATATTCAAAAAGATTATGAATACAGTATTACTAAACAGTTAGAACAAGGTTTAACACAAATTTCATATTATAGTAAAAAAGCTGGAGTAAAACAAAGTGCGCAATTGTTAGAAATTGATCCTAAATATTTTGCATTTGTACCGGTATTAGGTGGCGGAAATAAAATGGCTAAAAATACAGTTTCAGCAATGTCTGATTATGTGAATGCTGTAGCTGCAGAAAATGCGTCTTATTTTGGTGAAGGTAGAGAATTGTATGGAGTAACTAAAATTGCAGGTGATTTGGTATCTTCAATGTATTTAACACGTACAGGATTTGGTGTATTATCTGATGGCAAACCATATATTGGCGATGTAAGCTATACAGGTATAGTAGAAACTAAGCAAGGTGATATTTATGTAGCAGGATTAAATGGTACACGAACAAATGATAGTGTAATGTTATATAATCAATATTATGGTACTTCAACAGGAACAGATAATACTGGTATAGAATATGTGGTAAAAGATAATAAAATTGTAAAAATAAATAATGGCAATAGTTTATTAAAGTCAGGTGAAATAGTGGTATCTGCTACAGGTACAGCTAAAAATCAATTAGCTGGATTAAGAGTAGGTGATACTATGAAAATAAATCAAATATTAAATAGTCCATGGGATACAGCAACTGATATTTTAGGTGTAGGACCATGTTTGGTGAAAAATGGTCAGGTAAATGTTACCGCACAAAAAGAACAAATTGGCGTTGATGTAACAGGGGCAAGAGCACCACGAACAGCTGTAGGAATATTAAAAAATGGTAATGTTTTATTTGCTGTTTTAGATGGTAGACAAGCACATAGTAAAGGTATGATGCTAGATGAATTTGCTAGTTTTTTAATTGGCATGGATGTAGTAGATGCTGTGAATTTTGATGGCGGTGGTTCATCAGAATTGATAATTGGCGGAAAAATTGTAAATTCTCCATCTGATGGTAGAGAACGTCCAGTGGCAACGGCCCTTACAATTGTAAGACGTTAACTTGTTAATAGTAATAGGTTATGGTATTATCAAAGTAAGGACAGTGAGAATAACAAATATTAGTGAAATAAGAAAGAAGTGATATTATGAAGAAAAAATATTTAGTAGCTGCGATGTTGATGTTAATGTTATTAATAACTACAGTTGGTTTGGCTATGGAAAATAAACAAGTTGAGCAAAAAGCAGTACTTTCAGGAACTGTAACTACAGTAATAACTGAAGGTAGTACAGTGAAAGTTGGAGATTCTTTGGTAGAAATATCCACACTTACAGGAACTTCAGCGGCTGCACGTGCTACAGTTAATGGTGTAGTATCACAGGTTTTAGTAAATACAGGTGATGAAATAAAACCAAATCAGGTGGTAGTATATATAGAACAAGCACAATAACGAGTAAGAAAGTGAATTAGGTAGAGTTTTAATGATAAAATATTTAATAATGATTTGCTTGATGTTATTTGTTAGTACAAATATAACTTTGGCAATGCCACAAATAATGACGACTGAACAAATAAAGCCAGGAATGCAAGGATATGCTGAAACAATAATTCAAGGAAATCAAAAAATTGAGTTTAATGTTGAGTTGATTGGTGTTGTAAATAATGGAAAAGGTTCAGAAAAACAAATTTTAGCACGTGCTTATGGCCCAATTATAGATGAGACACATGGAGTTATTCATGGTATGAGTGGTAGCCCAGTGTATGTTGATGGTAAATTAGTAGGGGCGGTAGCTAGAGCAGTAGGTCAAGATGTTTTGCCGTATAGATTTTATATAACACCAATAGAGGCAATGCTTGAATTATGGAAATTACCTGACCCTTTAGCCGAAGTAAATAAATCTAATATAAAAATGATGACAGTTCCTTCAGCGAAAGATTATGAACAACAGCAACAAGACTATGATAAAAAAGTAGATGAAGAGGTAGCAAAATATAAATCAAAATACTTAGTTACTCCAGAAGGAAAAGAGCCAATTGTAGGCAAAGCTCAAAAACGCTTAGAAGAAATTTTAAGTGGAAAAGATGAAACAGTTGAAGAAACTAATAAAGTAGATGAAGAACAAGCTACAAAAATAATAGAAGAAATCGAAAATAATAAAGACATAACCAAAGATAATTTAAATGAGCAAGTGGCAGTAACGGATTTTATGCTCAAAAGTTTACGAAGGCAAAATGAAGAAAATAGTAATTTTGCAGTAAATAATATACCGATTTATGTATCAGGTTTTAGTGATAATTCATTGGCTTTTTTGGCGAATAATTTAAAATATAAAAATATAACACCATATATGTCAGGTGAAATAGTAAGTAGTCCAACTATAGACGGTATAAGTGATATTGAACCTAACGCTAGTTTACAGCCAGGTGATCCCGTGGGGGTAGTTATGGCTTATGGAGATTTTTCGGCTGGTGGTACAGGTACAGTAACTGCCGTAGAAAATGACAAAATAATCGGTTTTGGTCACCCTATGAGTTATAAGGGAAATGTAAATTATTTTATGACTAAAGCAGATGTGGTAGGTTCTGCTGGTGGTATTTTAAATGGTATGAAAGTAAGTACTTTTGGTAAAATTATCGGTAGAATTAATCAGGATAGATTTAGTGGGGTAGCTGGAATTTTAAATAAATATCCAAGTGCAATACCAGTGCGTGTTAATGTCGTAGATGAAAATTTAGGCAGAGATAGAACCTATGTTGCTAAAATTGCTTATGATGAAGATATTTTACCTACACTTGCTCCAAGTATTGTTTATGCCTCAATGGATAGAACAGCTGATAGAGCAAGTTATGGTACAGCTAAAGTGAAATTCAAAATACGTACTGATGAGATGCCAAATGGAGAATTTGAACGTGAAAACATGTTTTATGACCCTAAAGATTTAGGACAATTCAGTGTCGGTGAATTAACGCAAGCTTTAATGTTTTTATGTACCAATATGGATAGACCATCTAATATTTTAGATATAAAAGTAGATGTGAATTTTTCTGCAAATCGTAAAACAGCGTCTATTGTAAGTGCGATACCAGAAAAAGAAGAGGCAAAACCAGGTGAAACAGTTATTTTTAAAGTAATGTTAAAGCCATATCGTAAAGAAAACATAACAATTGATGTGCCATATACAATTCCTAAAACTCAAAAAGAAGGTCAAATGTTTTTGGAAGTAAAAGGTGGCGGATTTATTCAATTAGCACAGATTTTACAAAGTGGTTTAGTAGTTACACCACAAGATATAGCTCAATTATCTACAGCTGATAGATTGAATGAACTGAAGAATTTAAATAAAAATAATGAAATAATTGTGACTCCGGTATTGGATATTCAAAATGATGCTCAACAAAGTAAAGCTATTGAAGAGGCGATAAAGTTATCTGAGGAAATCAGTAAAATGAGTAAAAAAGAACGTGCAGAATTTAATAAAAGTCGTGAAAGTAAAGTAACTACTGATTATGTTATAGATAATTTTATTCAAACGAGCATAAATATTAAAAAATGATTAAAAGGCAAAAAAAAAGTAAATAACTATTTACTATTTTTAAATTCATTGCTAAAATCGAATAGTGGGAAAATATCCGTGAGCCTTTCTCACGGATATTTTTTTTGAAATAATTGATAAAAGTATAAGAGGGATTAAACATGATAATACGTTTTCTCGAAAAAATAGGAGAAATTGTCATTGGATTAATGGAAACATTAGGGCAATTTACTATTTTGGTTATAGATACGATAAAACAATTACGTTACCCACCAAGAATAAAACATGTATTTCAGCAAATGTCACATTTGGGTGTAGATACTTTACCTATTATAAGTTTAACTATGTTATTTACAGGTATGGTATTAACATTACAAACAGCTACAGAATTTATACGTTTGGGTGCTCAATCTACTGTAGGTGGGATAGTTACAATTGCTGTGGGTCGTGAATTAGGACCTGTTTTAGCTGGGGTTGTTACCGCGGGAAGAGTGGGGGCAGCAATTACTGCTGAAATAAGTACAATGAAAGTAACTGAACAAATCGATGCTTTAAAAGTAATGGCTACCAATCCTATTGGATATTTAGTAGTGCCAAGATTATTGGCATGTATGCTTATGTTACCAATATTAGTAGTATTTGGAGATGTGATAGGTTCTATTGGTGGTTGGATGGTAGCAAAATATTATGATATTAATATATATACGTATCTGCACTCAATAGATACTTTTGTATCTATACATGATATTACAGGTGGATTAATAAAAGCTGTTGTTTTTGGAGCAATTGTAGCAATTGTAGGTTGTTATTATGGATTGAATGCACAAAATGGTGCTGAAGGTGTAGGTAAGGCAACTACTCGTTCGGTAGTAGTATCGATTATTATAATATTTTTTAGTAATTGTTTATTATCTATGTTGCTTTATCGTTGAGGTGGTATAATGATAAAAGTAGTCAATCTGTATAAATATTTTGGAAAGAGATTAATTTTAAATAATATTAATCTAGAAGTAAAAAAAGGTGAAACTTTAGTTATTATAGGTGGTAGTGGTTCAGGTAAGTCTACACTTTTAAAATTACTTATTGGTTTAATTAGACCAGATAAAGGTGAAATTTTTATTGATAATAAAGAGATTTCACAAATGACCGAAACACAGTTAGATGAAGTTCGTTTAAATATGGGAATGGTATTTCAATATTCAGCGCTATTTGACTCAATGACAGTAGGGGATAATGTTAGTTTTGGTCTTAGAGAACATCGAAAATTAACGAATAAACAAATTAATGAAATCGTTGAAGAAAAATTAAAATTAGTGGAGTTATCAGGTTTTGCTGATTTTATGCCAAATGAATTGTCTGGTGGTATGAAAAAACGTGTAAGTTTAGCAAGAGCTATAGCTTTTGAACCACAAATTTTATTATATGATGAGCCTAGTTCAGGATTAGACCCTGTAACATCAGCCAAGATTGATGAGCTTATTGTGCAAATGCAAAAACTATTAGGTGTAACTTCAATTGTGGTTACTCATGATATGAATAGTGCTTTTTATATTGCAGATAGAATAGCTATGCTTTATCAAGGCGAAATGATTGCAGTAGGGACTCCAGATGAAATTAGAAATTCTACAGATAGTAGAGTTTTAGAGTTTATAAATGTTAGTAAAATTAGAAAGAGGTGAGCAAATGTCTAATGAGGCTAAAGTGGGGATTTTTACCATGATTGGATTAAGTTTATTAACTGGTATTATATTTTATTTAAATGGCTTTAATTTTGGTAAAGATAAAGATTATTCGTTTGATATTACTTTTAATCAAGTAATTGGATTAAAAGTTGGTGCAGGTGTAAGTTATGCGGGTATTGATGTAGGCAGAGTATCTACAATTGAGGCATATAAGGATAAAGCAAAAGTAACCGTAGTTATAAAAGGCGATATGAAAATAGCGAAAGATTCGTTATTCACAATTAGCAGTGATGGTTTAATGGGTGAAAAATTTGTTAGCATTATGCCACCAAGACATCCATCTGGAGAATATTTGGTAGCTGGAGAATCTGTACAAGGTGTAGATGAAAAAGGTTTAGATTATTTATTAAGTCAAGCCGGTGTTACTTTAGATGATGTACGTGGCTTAATAAAAAGCATGAATGATGTTTTAGGTAATAAAAAAGTACAAGAATCTTTAGTGCAGACAGCTGTTAATTTAAAAGAATTAACAGGTAATATGAATCAAATAATGGAAGTAATGGCCACATTATCGGTAAATAATCAACAAGATATTGATAAAATGATTAAAAATATGTCAGCAATGACAGATAGTATGGTAAATGCTGCTGATGAAATAGAACTTATGATTAATGAGTTTTCAGGTAATGGTGAAACGGCAACAAATATGAAAGTAGCTATAGCAAATTTATCTGAAACTAGTAAAAGTATAAAAAATATGGCTACTAATATGGAAACTGTAATTGGTGATCCACAAACAGCACAGAATTTGAAAAATATTATACAAAATGCTAATAATATTTCTCAGCGTGCAGATAATATGATGAGTAAAGTTTCATCTATTGAGGTAAAGCCGGGCGTTGAAACATTATATAGTGGGGGTCAATCGCAATGGATGGTTAATGCTGATGTAAAAGTATATACAGACCCTAACTCATTTTTATTAATTGGTGCTGATGATATTGGTGGCGATGATAGTGGTACGAATCTACAAGTAGGTACAGGAAATGATGTATTTACAGGAAGAGGCGGACTAATTGATGATAAAATTGGTGTTGGGGTTGATTTAAAAGCAGGAGAAAAAGCAAAAATATCTGTAGATGCTTATGACCCCAATGATTTACGAGTAAAACTCAAAGGACAATATGAAGTAGCAAATGATACTTATTTAATTGGACAAATAAAAGATATAAATAATTCAGATGATAGAGCCGCTTATGTAGGCTTAAGACATGAATTTTAGTAGGAGGATTTTTAAATGAATAAAAAGTCTTTAAATAAAACAATAACAGCAGTATTATTAAGTGGTTCTTTATTTTTAGGTGGAAGCAATTTGGCTTTTGCTGAAGATAGTGTAGATTTAAATTTAGATTCTACAGTACAAATGGCTTTAGAAAATAATAGACAAATAAAACAATCTGTATATGATACAGATGTTGCTCGTTGGCAGTTAAGCGAAGCTAAAGGACAAAAAGGTTTTCTTATTAATTGGAAAACAACAGCAGCTGCAGCAGGAGGAGAATCTTATGATTTACAAGGTAGAGATTCTACATATGCCAATGTAGTTGAAGCTAGTATTCCATTATATACAGGTGGAAAATTAGAAAATAATATTAAAGGCAAAGAAATTGGTGTAGATATCAGTGATTTAAGTTTAGAAAACACTAAACAACAAATAAAATATGATACAACAGAAGGCTATTATAATATTTTACAATGTAGAAATTTAGTAGGTGTAAATCAAGAAACAGTAAATCAATTACAAGCACATTTAAATACTGTGAATGCTAAATACTCTGCAGGAACTGTTGCTAAATCTGATGTACTTCGTTCTCAAGTAGAACTTGCCAATGCTAAACAAAATTTGGTAAATGCAGAAAATAACTATGATTTATCTATTTCTTCTTTGAATAATATTGTAGGATTACCAATTAGTACAAAAGTAAATATTCAAGATGAACTTAAATATGTAAAATATGATTATAGTTTAGATGAATGTACAGATATTGCAATGAATAGTAGACCTGATGGAATAGCTGCTTTAAAATCTGTAGAACAGGCTAAAGCTAATTTATCAGCAGCTAAAGCAGGTAATTTACCAGAAATCGCAGCGTATGCAAATTATACAATTGATGGTAATGATGCGTTTAAAGATGATGCTGGTGAAAAATCTGAAGTAGGTGTAAGAGCAAACTGGAATTTATTTGATAGTAATGTAACACGTTCTCAAGTAAAACAGGCAGAAGCTACTTTAGCAAAATCTGAAGAATATGCTAAATATGTAAAAGATGGTATTCAACTTGAAGTTCATCAAGCATATTTGAGCTTACTTTCTGCAGAAAAAAATATTCAAACAACTAGTGTTGCAGTAAATCAAGCTACTGAAGATTATAATATTGCGCAAGTTCGTTATACTGCTGGTGTAGGTACTAATATTGATGTAATGGATGCGGCTGTAGCTTTGACAACTGCTAAAACAAATTATGTACAAGCACTTTATGATTATAATGTAAGTAGAGCTAAACTGGATAAAGCTATGGGCTTACCTGTAGATTTAGATGTACAAGAAATAGCTACAAAAACATATTAATAAATTTTTCATATTTGCGGTAAAGTAAATTCATGTTATACTAAAACTGAATAAACTATTAAACGGGAACTAATAATAGTTCCCGTTTAATATTATATAGACGTAAATCTGGACATAGAAGGTGAGCTTTATGCACAAAAAGTTTAAAATTGTTACATTTTTAAGTATATTTGCAGTATTTATGGGTTTGATGACTTTTTTTTTGATAAACTCGTCCTCATTTAAACAAAATACGGCTAGTTTTATAGCAAATAAAGCAGAAGATATATTAAAAACAAAAATAAACATAGATTCGTTAGAAATAGTGTCGTTGAATTCAGCGGCAATTGATAATGTAGAAATTTATGATAAAGAAAATGAATTATTAGCTAAAGCTGATAAAGTAGTATTTAAAGTAAATCTTTGGGAAGTATTGACGCAGTCTCCATTAAGTGGTTTAAGTGAGATTGAAATTGATACGCCAGATGTAAATATTATTCAGCGTGAGGATAAAACGTGGAATTTTGAAGATTTGATTGATAAAGAATCAACTGAGCCTATAGATTTTAAAGGTGATGTGAAAATTATAAATGGTCAATCAACAATAAAAATTGAAGGTAAACAAATTATTATAGATAAAATTGATTTAGACGCAAATTGTGAAGATTTATCAGCAATAAAAGTAAATGGTTCTTTACAACATAATAGTGCGCCAGTAGATTTTTCAGGGACTATAGGTGAAGTTAGTAAAACTAATATTGATGTTCATGCAGAAAATCTAGATGTTTTAAATTATATACCATTTATTCCAGAAGAATATTTGGCTGATATTAATATAAAAAAAGGTATAGTGAAAAAAGCTAATGTAACAATTAGTGGAACACCAGAAGAAACATATAATCTTGATGGCTCGATTAATTTTGTTGATGGACAATGTGAAATTTTAGGACAAAATATAGAAGATATTGATGGCATTATTTTATTAAATAAACAAGATGTGCAAGTATTTGTTAGAGCAACGTCTAAAGAACAAAAAGTGATGGTACATGGTAATATTTTAAATTACATGAGTGACCCAGATTTGCATTTAATTGTGGAAACTAAAAGTTTTCGTCCAGAATTATTCTTTGAGGGGATTCCTTTTAGCGGAGAAGTTTCGTTAGTAGGTGCTGTCTATGGAACATTAGATAATTTACAAATTGGTGCTCAAGTCAATGCTGATGAAGCAAATGTATATGGTTATTCAGTAGAAAAGTTAAATATTCAAGCGAGATATATAAATAATCAAATTTTTATTGATGATTTAAGAGGTAATTTTGCTAATGGCTGGATATGGGCATCAGGTACATGTAATTTAGATGATTTAACATATAAAGGTTCATTTAGAGCTGCTAATATTGATGTAACTGTATTTAGTGATTATTTAGCAGGTATTACAGGGACTGCAATGTTAAAAGGAGACTTTAAAGGTCAAGGCGTAGATTTTGCTGATTTAGATGTTAGCGGTCGAGCTCAATTAGATAATGGTAGTTATGATAATATTCCAATAGATAAAATAGAATTATCTTTTTATAAAGAACAAGATAATGTACAAATTGACGCTATGACTGCAGCCTTTGCTAATGGTGGTAATATTGCAGCAAAAGGTTTATGGAATATAGAAGATGATGATGTAAATATAGATTTTTATGCATCGAATGTAGATATGTCTTTAGCTAAAAATTATATACCAAGTATGGATATTCAAGGTAATGCTAATTTTAGTGGTTCTTTGGTAGGAAATATAGAAAATCCAGTCTTAAATATAGATTTAATGGCTAAAGATGGTTCGATAATGAATCAACCATTTGACTCGTTATTAATTAATGCTGTTGGTAATTTAGATGGTATGCGTGTGGATAGATGTCAGTTTATTCAAAATGGTGAAATTGTGCATGATGCTACAGGTTTTCTTGGTTTTAAAGGTAAGCGTTTTATTGATATGATAGTTAAAACTAATAAAGCGCGTATGGAGAATTTAATAAAAGTAGTTATGCCTGATTTAAAAATAACAGGTAATGTAGATAATACTTTGCATTTAACTGGTAATTTAGAAAATATAAAAGCTCAAGGTAAATTACATTTTTATGAAGGTAGTTTAAATGGTATATTAATTTCAGAAGTAGATGGCACATATGATTATAATGATGGTGATATTTGTTTAAATAATTTTGATATTATTTCTCCATTTATTAAAGCAAGTTTAAATGGTACGATTGATAAAAATCAAGAAATGAATATTAATTTTAATGCAGATGAAATTTTAATAAATAAAATGCCATTAGATTTACCATATCCTGTAGAAGGTAAAGCAAACTTTGATGGTAAATTAACTGGTCATTTAGGAGCTTTAAATTTTGATGGTATTTTAAAATCAGATACAATCTCGTTAAATGGTCAAAACGTAAATGATATTTATGGACATTTAACATTGGCAAATCGTATTTTAAAATTAGAACAATTTAAATTTATACAAAATGCTGGTATGTTTGATTTTAATGGAGATATCAATTTAAATACAAAAGCAATTCAAGGTAAAGCTGATTTAGTACAACTAGATATCAATGCATTAATGGCTATGGCTAATTTAAAAAATGAAATATTAAATGGTCGTTTTAATGGTACAGCAGAACTAAATGGTACGTATGTAAATCCACATGTAGATTTAAAAGGTAATATGTTAGATGGTACGTTAAAAGATTATCCATTACAAAATATAGAAATTGATGCACAATTAGATAATAGTATAGTAAAAATTAATAAATTCTATGGTGAGCAAGGCTTAGGAAAAGTTGCTGTTCAAGGTAGTGCTGATTTAGCAAATGGGCCAATTGATGCACGAATTTCAGCTAGCAATATGGATATAAAATTGCTTACGCATTTATGTGATTTGGATATAGATTTAAATGGTCAAATGAATACGGATATACAGCTTTCGGGAACGATAGATAATCCGATAGCAGATATTTCTATTTTTACCCAAGGTGATGGCAGTAAATTTGATGATATGTATTTATTAGCAAATTTAAAAGATAATATAATAAATATTAATCAAATGGCGATAGCTAAAGGTGAATGTTCTTTAAAAGCAAATGGAACAGTACCACTTGCAGCTCTTGAAAGTCAAAAACGTACAGAAGAAACTTTAAATCAACAAATGAATTTGAAACTTTATCTGGAAAATACAAATTTAGATATATTACCAACATTAACACCATATGTAGAATGGGCTGTAGGTAATGTACAAGGTGATTTAAATATTACAGGAACTGTACAAAAACCAAATTTTCAAGGAAATATTACTACAAAAGATAGTGCGATTAAATTTAAACATGTAGATAGCCCAATGCAAAATATAAATGTGGATATAAACTTTAATCGTGATTTGATGACTATTCAAGAATTTACAGGTAAAATTGGTGAGGGTAATTATAATCTAGTTGGTTCAGCTCATATTACAGGACAAGGTATAACGGGATATAATTTTAATTTAGATTTAAATAATTTAGAAATTGTATCTGATTATTATACTGGTTTATTAGTGGGAAATTTACAAGTAAATGAAGTGGATTTTTATGGTAAAAAATTACCAAAATTAACTACAAACTTGAATTTTAATGATATTGAAGTAGCAATGCCACCACTTCCAGAAACAAGTGATGAACCATTCCCTGAAATGGTCTTAGATATAAATGTTGCTTTAGGTGATAATGTTCATGCCTATGACCCATTATTATATGACCTTTATATTGAAGGTGCTTTTAATATTAAAGGAACAACACTTTATCCAAAGGCGTCAGGTAGCTTACATGTAAATAAAGGAACAATTGATGTACTTAAAAATATATTTAAAGTACAGACAGGAAATATAGTATTTAATCAAGTAGGTTCGTTCTTCCCAAGTATTGACTTTTTAGCAATGACTAGATTAGATAGAACCAAAATATTTGTAAGTTTACAAGGCCCATTAGATAAAGATTTAGAGCCAAAATTATATTCAGAACCATATATGAATGATGCTGAAATAATAAAATTATTGGCATTTAGAACTGAGGGAAAAGATAATAATTCTGGAGATATTACAGAAGATGATTTATTATCTTTAGCAACTGTAGGATTACAGATGAGTTTCTTAAATGAAATAGAAGGAACTTTGCGTAATGTATTAAATTTAGACGAATTTAAAATTTCTCGCGATACATTGTCTGATAGTGCAAAAAAACGATTTGATACCGATGACGGTGAAGTATATAATATTGAAATAGGTAAGTACCTGTCGGATAAAGTTATGCTCAAATATACACGTGGCATAAATTATGATTTAAATAGAATTGGCCTACAATATTATATAAATAACAACATGGGCATCATTACTGAATTAGAAGATGACGGCGTATATAATATAAAATTAGAAATGGAATGGAAATTTTAATTAAAGTTTTAATTTATTTTTAATGTTTATTTGATATGATACCCATAATTTATTGGGTATCATATTTTTTTATAATAGATATTCTTTTGTAGTTATGATAAAATTACAGTATTGACAGGTATACCCATATTAAGGAGGTTGTTTGTTTGAAAAAAGGAAATTGTAAATTATTAGTTTGTGCATTAGCTATGGCTAATATTAGCACATTTGGAATAAATAATTGTTTTGCAAATGTAGCAGAGGCAGAAAATAATGTACAGGAAAATGTTGTATCTACAGAAAAAGTTAGCCAAGATGAAATCTCTACAAAAGTAGATGAAACTATGCAAGATGTGGCTAAAGAAGATACTGAAGAAAAAAAATTAACAGTAAATCAACAAAAATCCGTAGATAAAGTTCAAGATCCAGAAGCTATAGCCAAAATGAATAATTGGAAAGCACAAAGACCAGCTGAAGAAACTATTAAAAATAATAATAGTGCATATACAGATATGACCGTTGTTAGCGTTGATGTAGTAGGTACTGAAAAAGTAGCGAAAGATGATGTATTAAAAGCATTAACAACTAAAGCTGGTGACAAATTTAATTTAAAAAATATTGAACAAGATAGAAGTAATATTTATAACATTGGATATTTTTATGACAACTATCCTTCTTATGAAGTTGTACCTGAAGGTGTAAAAATTACTTATCATGTAATGGAAAACCCAGTTTTACGTTCTGTAGAAATTTTAGGAAATGAAGCTTATTCTACAGATAAAATTGAAGGAATGTTAAATGTAAAACAAGGTGAACTTTTAAATATTCGTCAATTAAATACTGATTTAGCAAATATCGAAGCAAGTTATCGTCAAGATGGCTATATTTTAGCTAAATTAAAAGATATCTCTATTGATGAAAGTGGTAATTTAACATTATTATTCAATGAAGGTATTTTAGAAGGTTATGTAGTAAAAGGTAATGATAAAACAAAAGATTATGTTATTACTCGTGAAATGCGTATAAAACCAGGCGAAGTATTTGATGCTAAGAAAGCACGTCGTAGTATGCAACGTGTATATAATTTAGGATTTTTTGAAGATGTTAGTGTAAAAATTTTACCAGGTAAAGAAGATCCAAATAATATCATCATGGAATTGACTGTTATTGAAAAACGTACAGGTTCTTTTGGTATTGGTGCTGGTTATAGCAGTGAAGATGGTCTTTTAGGTATGGTTAGTGTTAGTGATAGCAACTTTATGGGAATTGGTGATTCTGTAAAAGCTATGTACGAATTTGGTGGAAAAGATGGCGATGACAGTGGTTATAGCATTTCTTACACAAAACCATGGCTTGATGACAAAGAAACAACTGGAACTTTCCGTATTTATGATCGTAAATTTGAATATGATGATTATGATAATGGGGGGGACTTAGTAGAAACTTATGATAAGAAAAATCAAGGTTATGAATTGAGTTTTGGCCGTCCAATGGACGAATATACTACAAATTATTTAGGTTTCAAAATCAATACAACAGATTATCGTGGACATGAAGATGGCCCTTATGACCGTGATAAACCAGAATATCAAGAATGGAAAGATAATAACTTTGGTGAAACTAGAAGTATTATAGCTTCTCAAGTACATGATACTCGTGATAATATTTACTATCCAACTGAAGGTACAAGAACTAGTGTTTCTGTAGAATATGCAGGTTTAGGTGGCGACTTTGACTATACTAAATTTAGTGGAAGTTTACAAAGATATTATAAAGTAGGTCATGCACAAGTTGTTGCTTTACGTGCTAGTGCAGGTTATGCAACTGAAGATTTACCAGAAGCTTCTTTATTTGAAGTAGGTGGACAAAATTCTGTTCGTGGATATCGTGATGGTCAATTCTCAGGTAATAAAATGATTATGGGAACATTAGAATATCGTTTCCCTGTAGCAAATAAAATACAAGGTGCATTATTTACTGATGTAGGTGATGCTTGGGGTGGAAAATCTTGGGGCCCTTGGAGCTCTATTGAAGAAGATTTAACATTACATGCAAGCGTTGGTCTTGGTGTACAAATGCAAACACCTATCGGTGCACTTCGCTTAGATTATGGTTGGGGCGAAGATGGTGGCCGCGTTCACTTTAATGTTGGTGGAAATTTCTAAGTTTGATTAGAAATAATTATAATTAGAAAAATAACAAAAATAACAATGTAGTAAATGATTGTAGGTAGAAAAAGCCAAATTCTTGAATAAGATTTTTTTGTTTGCTATAATTAAAGTGTTTTAACTAAGAAGCGGTGACTTCATAAAGGGAGAAGATAAAATTGATTAATTTTGAAAAAAAACAGGTAAAAATTATTAGTGTAATTATTGCAGCCGTATTTGTATTCAGTATTGTTGCTATAGGGGTATCTCAATATCAATCTGGTATAGCAGGAGCATCTTCTTCTAATGTTGGTGTTGTAGATTATTCTAAACTTATTGGTGAACATCCAAGTATGCAAGCAGCTCGTGAAAAATATGAAGCTGCAGCAAAACAAGTACAACAAGATTTTGCAAGTCAAGCTGCTAACATGACACCTGAACAGCAACAGCAGTTTATTGAACAAAAACAAAAAGAAATGCAAGATAAGCAAAAAGAACTTATCGATCCAATTCGTAATAGTATAGAAGAACAAGTAAAAGCAGTAGCAGATACTAGAGGTATCAATGTAGTGTTAGATAAAAACAATGTGTTATATGGTGGACAAGATATTACTCAAGATGTTTTAACTAAAATTCAAGCTCAAGGTGATGTAAAAGTAGATACTGAAGCATCATCTTCTGCAGCTACAGATGATACAACAAGCTCTGCAAGCTCAAACTAATTTGAGTTAGAAAAAATACCGAGCATCCGATATTGCTCGGTATTTTAATAGGTTAAATAAGGAGGCGATTTTGTGGCTGAAAATCAAGAAATAAATAATGATGAAGTTGAAGAGTTAAAGCCAGACAAAAAGAAGAAAAAATCAGCAACTTCGATATTAGTAGGAATAATATGTATAGTAATGTGCATATTGTTAATTGGATATTTTTGGCATAAACAAAATCAAAAGCCTCCAGTATCTGTTGACGTAGGGTCAGCAGTAGCTACAGTAGATGTTGATAAATTAATGAAACAGCATAGTGATTATGCAAAATTAGAAAAATTGCAAGCTGAAAAATTTTTGATTTTATCTAAATTAAAAATTTATACATTAGATGAAAATCTATTAAAACCGCCTACGATAAATCCTGCTCCAGATGTATTTGTTCAAGTCGTAGATGAGCAGGATAATTTGCGACAGATAAAAACTAGACAACAATTAAAAGAAGAGTCTATTATTAAAGAAAATGAAATTAGACAAAATTTAGCCAAAGAAAAAGATTTAGCTATTGAAAAAATAAATAATAAGTATACAAATGCTATTTTAAATTGCACTATAAAATTAGATAATGCGCAGAATTTAAAGCTAACACAAGAAGAAATAGATAATTTATTAGCCATATTAAAACAGTTAAAAAATGAACGTGGCAATATGGTAGATAATATAAAACAGCAGTATAATATACGTGTAGCTAATGAATTATTGACTTGGCGCCAACAACGTGAAGCGGAATTAGGTTTAAATAATCAAAAAGATCATCAAATAGATATACAAGATTCTTTAGCCAAACAACAAGCAGAACAACAGCGTGATAATCAATATTTAAAAGACAGAATGCAAATGCTTAAAGCAAGAAAACAAGATAGTGCACGTTTAATTGTATTGTTACACACTAAAGATAATGAAATAAATTTATTAAGAAAAAGTATCTTGAAAGATATATCTAGTAAAGCTACAAAAGTAGCTATTCAAAAACATTTAAAATTAGTAATTGCCGATACGCCAATGGATATGGATTTATTTGGTAATGTAAAAATCAATAATTTTGATAATAATATTTTAAGTGGTATGGTTGTTGGTGTAGATGCTATTGATATTACAGATGATGTAATAAATGAATTAACAAGCAAGCCAAATAATTAAAAGAAAAGGACGATGCTGTACGATGAAGATAAAATTAATTTTAGTAATAGCGTTAATTTCAATGATGAGTATTTTTATGACAGGCTGTGGTAATGAAACTAAATTAGGCTATTTAGATGCAGAACGTGTAATGAACGAAGCACCTCAAATAAGAACAATTAGAGATAATATTGATGCTAAAAATAAAGAAATTGAAGCTAAAGAAACTGATTTGCAAAATCAAAAAGCAACAATGTCTCCAGAAGATTTTAAAAAAGCACAAATGGATATTCAACGTCAATATCAAGGTTTAGATATGCAATATAAATCTCAAGTAAAAAATACAATGGATAAAGTATTAGCAGAAGTTTCTACTGAAAAAGAATTATCAGCAGTAGTACCAAAAACGCTAGTGCGTTCTAATGGAATGCAAGTACAAAAGCAAGAGTTTGTAGTTGAAGGCGGAATCGATATTACCGATGAAGTAATTCAGAAATTACAATAAAAGGGGTTACGTAACAATATGTTGAAAAAAACATTAGGTGAAGTAGCAAAGTTAGTAAATGGTAAACTTTGTGGTGAATATGATGAAAATTTAACGATTACAGGAGCAACTGGGATATTGCTTGCAGGGCCAACAGATATAACATTTGCAGTTGATCCTCACTTGGAAGAGGCGATTGCTTGCAATGCAGCCGCAGTAATTATTCAAGAAGAAGTAGAAGGTTTTTCGAAAACTTGTATAAAAGTAAAAAATCCACGTGAAGCGTTTAATATTTTATTAAATATTTTTAAACCAGAACTTATTATTGAAAAAACAATAAGTGAAAAAGCACATATTGGTAAAAACGTAAAAATTGGTAAAAATGTGTCAATCATGGATTTTGCTTATGTTGATGATAACGCTATCATTGGTGATAATGTAGTGTTGTATCCAAATGTATATATTGGTCAATATGCAAATGTTGGTGATAATACAGTATTACATTCAGGTGTTAGTATTCGTGAATATTGTAAAGTAGGAAAAGATGGGCTTATTCATGATAATACTGTTATTGGTGCAGATGGATTTGGTTTTATTACTAAGCAAGGTAAACATACTAAAGTGCCTCAAGTTGGTAATGTAGTAATTGAAGATGATGTAGAAATTGGCTGTAATGTAGCTATTGATAGAGCGACAACAGGTTCTACAGTGATTGGCAAAGGAACAAAAATTGACAATTTAGTACATATTGGTCATAATTGCACATTAGGCGAAAATTGTTTGGTAGTTGCACAAACAGGACTTGCAGGCTCAACAATTGTTGGTCATAATGTAACTTTTGCAGGTCAAGTAGGTTCTAAAGGTCATATTAAAGTAGGTAGCAACTCTGTAATGGCTGCAAGAACTGGTTTAATTGCAGATGTTCCGGAAAATTCTTTTTTTGCAGGTTTCCCAGCACGTCCTCATCAGGAATGGCTTAGAATAAAAGCAAATGAAAGTCGTTTACCAGATATGATGAAAAAATTAAAATTAATGGAAAAGCGTTTACAAGCGTTAGAAGAAAAGAACGATTAATGTATTGATTTGTAATAAAAGTAGCCGAGCCTAATGCTTAGCTACTTTTTATTTTTAAATTTATTATTTATTAAAGGCAAATCGAAAGGAAAAATAAATGTTATATCATGTATTGGTATTAATAAGTAATATATGTTGTTTATTGCCAGCAGGTGTAGTACGTTTTATAGGTAAAATTTTAGGCGAATTGACATGGCTTGTAGTACCTAAAAAAAGAAAGAAAATGGCACAGCGTAATATACAGCGCTGTTTGAATGTATCTTCAAAAGAAGCGAATAGAATTGCTAAAAAGAGTTGGACTCGATTTGGCCCTATGATCATGGAAGTTTTTCGTTTTAAAGTAATTTGTAAAGATATTGATAAATATGTTACGGTAATTGGTGAAGAAAATATACAAAAGGCAATAGCATATAATAAAGGTGGCGTAATTGCTACAGCACATAGTGGTAATTGGGAAATTATTGGAGCAGCTTTAACTCATCGAGGTATGAAAATTGCAGGTGTTGCTCAACATCAACGTAATGAAAATGTGAATAATTTTATAAATTATTGTCGTGCTTTTACTAAAATGCATATAACAGATAAGCTCGATATTCGAGAAATGATGAAAATGCTTGGTGAAAAATATTTTATCGGTCTGATTATGGACCAAGATGGAGGTTCTACAGGTATTTTAATGCCAGTTTTTGGTTATGAAGCCTCATGCGTACAAGGACCGGCGGTAATGAGTAGATTTAAATCGGCACCGATTTTGCCAACATTTATTACAGAAGATCGTCCGGGACATCATGTTTTAACTGTCTTAGAGCCAGTATTTACCAATAAATCCAAGGATAAAGAGGCCGATATTTACAATATGATGGCTGATTTAACACATTTAGTAGAAAATCATATACGTAAACATCCTGAAGAGTGGTTTTGGTTACATGATAGATGGAAATATGTAGAAAAAAAGAAAAAAGAGTCAAATAACTTGCAGTAACTAGCGTTGTCTTGTACAATAATTATATATAATTTTTAGGAGGACGATGATGGACAGACAGAAAACAATTGCTGTGGAAGTTTCATATACGGGAATAGGCCTTCATTCAGGCACAGAAGTTAATATGAAATTATGTCCTGCTCCAGTAGATACGGGGATTGTATTTATTAGAACGGATTTAGCAGAAAGACCACAAATAAAAGCTATAGCTAGTAACGTTACATCAACAATGCGTGCTACAACTATAAGTAATGGAGATGTAAAAATATTTACTATCGAGCATTTAATGTCGGCTTTATTTGCTAGTAATATAGATAATTGTTATATTGAACTTGATAGTGAAGAGCCACCTGTAACTGATGGGTCAGCTGATGTTTTTTTAGAATTATTGACTAAAGCTGGTATAAAAGAACAAGAAAAAGAAGCAACAGAAGTTGTAATTGATAAGGTATATCGTATCGATGACAAAGAACGTTTTATAATGGTTGTGCCATATGATGGATTTAGAGTAAGTTTCACATCTTTAAATCCACATCCATTGATTGGTATACAATACCAAGATTTTGAATTTACAGGTAAAGATAGTTATAAAAATCAGATAGCTACAGCACGCACTATTGCTTATGAAAAAGAAGTGGAAGCGTTGCAAAAAATGGGTCTAGGCTTAGGCGGAAGTTTAGAAAATGTAATTGTTTATAATGATGAAGGTTGGCTTAATGAACTTCGTTTTGAAGATGAATTAGTTCGTCATAAGATATTAGATGCTATTGGTGATTTAAGATTAGCAGGTAAAATAAAAGGTCATGTAATTGCAGTAAAATCAGGACATGAACTAAATACCAAATTAGCTAAAAAAATACTTGCAGACTTTATAAAATAGAAAAGAGGTTATATAACATGAGAATTGATATTCCTGAAATTGAGAAAGTATTGCCACATCGTCCTCCATTTTTATTAATTGACCGTATTATTGAATTAGAACCAATGAAATATGCGGTAGGCATAAAAAATATTTCTATAAATGAAGATCAATTTAGAGGACATTTTCCAGGGCATCCAATCATGCCAGGTGTATTGATTTTAGAAGCAATGGCACAAGTTGGTGGTTTTGCTTTATTATATCCAGATGAAAATCGCGGGAAATTAGCATATTTTGGTGGCATGGATAATGTTAAATTTAAAAAACCAGTAGTTCCTGGTGATCAACTTATCATGAAATCTGAAATTGTAAAAATTCGTGGTGATTTTGGTAAAGTTCATTGTGAAGGTTATGTAGATGACCAGTTAGTAGCTCAAGGTGATTTTACTTTTGCTTTACAAAAACCAGAAAATTTATAATTACTTTGAATAAGGTTTGGGATAAAATAATATCAATTATTAATAGATAGTGTAAATGTTTTAAGGAGTGTAAATAATGGAGGCAGAAAGTAAAATACATCCATCAGCGATAATCCATAAAAATGCAAAAATTGGTAAGAACGTAGAAATAGGGCCATTTGTTGTTATTGGAGAAAATGTTGAAATTGGTGATGGCACAAGAATAGAACCACATACAGTTATTACAGGGTGGACTAAAATTGGTGAAGATTGTGTGATTTTCCCAGGTGCATCTATTGGTGCAGAACCACAGGATTTAAAATTTGTTGGTGAAAAATCCTATGTTTATATTGGCGATAGAACAAAAATCCGTGAATTTGCAACTATTCATCGTGCTTGTGGTGCTGAAGAAGAAACTCGTATCGGCAATGATTGCTTATTGATGGCGTATACTCATGTAGCTCATAATTGTATTGTAGGAAATAATGTTATTATGGCCAATAATGCATCAATTGCAGGTCATGTTATTGTTGAAGATAGAGCTGTTCTTGGTGGTTTTGCAGGCGTACATCAGTTTGTAAAAATTGGTAGAAATGCAATGATTGGTGGATTCTCTAAATTAGTACAAGATGTTGTGCCTTATACTATTGTTGATGGTAGACCTGCTAATGTTTGTGGTTTAAATAGTGTGGGTATAGCACGTTCTGGTATATCTATATCTTCACGTCGTGCTATAAAACAAGCATATAAAATATTATATCGTTCTGGATTAAAATTAGCACAGGCTATCTCTGTTATTGAACAAGAAGTTGATTCTTGTGCTGAGGTAGAATATTTCTTACGTTTCTTAAGAAATGCTGATCGTGGTATTTGCCGAGAAAATCATGAAGCTAATAATTAAAGTGAGGATTTAAAATGAAGTCAATAGGTTTATTATCTGGAATAGGTAGACTCCCTGTAGAAGTTGCAAAAGCAGCAAAAGCTATGGGGATAGATGTATATGCTGTAGGTTTAGTTGATGGTGTTGAAGAAGATTTAAAATCCGTAGTAGACGATTATCAAGCAATAAATATAGCACAATTAGGTTCAATTATTGATTATTTAAAAGGCAAAGAAGTTACTGATGTAGTTATGATCGGTAAAGTAACAAAAGAAATTCTTTTTTCTGGTCAACATGCTATGCCTGATGCTCGTATGATGGCTCTTTTAGCCTCATTAAAAGACCGTAGTGATGATACTATGATGCTTGCATTTGTAGCAGAATTAGCTAAAGAAGGTATTACTACATTTGATCAAACAATGTTATTAAAAATGATAATGCCAAAACCAGGTGTATTAACAAAACGCCAACCAACAGAAAATGAAAAAGCTGATATGGAATTTGGTTTTAAAATGGCAAAAGCTCTTGGTGGTTTGGACATTGGTCAAACAGTAGTAGTAAAAGATAAAGCAGTAATGGCTCTTGAAGCAATAGAAGGAACTGACGCTTGCATTTTGCGTGGCGGAAAACTTGCTTGCGGTGGTGCAGTAGTGGCTAAAGTAGCAAAGCCAGCACAAGATAATCGTTTTGATATGCCTGCTATTGGTGTAAAGACAATTGAATCTATGCTTGAAGTGAAAGCTTGTGGATTGGTTATTGAAGCAGGTCGCACTTTGATTGTAGATAGAGAAAAAGTTTTATCATTAGCTGACCAATACGCTATAACTATTGTAGCAATGTAGTATTATGAGGCGCGGCGATACATTTTTGAATGTTATCATCGCGTCTTTTTCTGCTTGATAAAGGCTGGAGGTTTTTATGTATAAAATTATGTTTTCAGCAGGAGAAACTTCTGGTGATATGCATGGTGCAAATTTAGCAAAAGCTATAAAAAATATGTATCCTGATGCTGAATTATTTGGTTTTGGTGGGCCTCAAATGGAAAAAGCAGGGGTAAAGCTTTGTAAAAATATGCTTGATTATAGTGTTATGGGATTTTGGGAAGTTTTGATAAATTTACGCAGAATGTTTAAACTAAAATCAGCATTAGTAGAGGAAATGAAACGTCAAAAACCAGATATTTTGGTATTAATTGATTATCCTGATTTTAATTGGCGCTTAGCAAGTGAAGCTAAAAAATTAAATATTCCTGTATTTTCGTATATACCGCCTTCAGCATGGGCTTGGCGTAAAGGTAGAGCAAAAAAAGTAGCAAAGATAGCAAATAAAATAGTGGCGATATTTCCATTTGAGATAGATGTATATAAACAAGCAGGTGCAGACATTTCTTTTGTAGGGAATCCATTATTAGACAATGTGCATGCTTCGATGAGTAAAGATGAAGCCTATAAATTTTTTGGCATAAATGAAAATGATGATAATATTTTATTATTACCAGGTAGTAGAAAGCAGGAAATTGCAAATTTATTAGATCCAATGTTTGAGGCGGCAAAAATTATTAGTCAAGAACGCTTAAATGCAAAATTCTTTTTACCAGTTGCACCGGGAATTGATGAACAATATTTAAATAATAAAATAATTGAATATAAATTAAATGTTAAATTGTGTTTTGAAAAAACATATGATTTGATGAATTGTTGTGATTTTGCCATAGCTACATCAGGAACGGTGACTTTAGAGGCTGCATTAATGAATTTACCGTCGATTGTTCTTTACAAAATGTCTACGATAACATATCGTATTGCAAAAATTTTTGTAGATGTAAAATATTTTAGTTTACCTAATATTTTAGTAAATAAAAATGTTTTACCAGAATTATTACAAGATGAAGTTAATGGTCAAAATATTGCAAAGTATGCACGAACTTTATATAAGGGCACAGATAGTGCGAATGATTTAAAACAAGAATTGAAGAAAGTGAAGGAAAAATTAGGCCTACCTGGAGTTGCGGATAAAACGGCTAAATTGATTTTACAAACAGCTGATAAATTTAAGCATGAGGTTAAGGTATAAAAGTTATGAATGATTATAAAAGATTGATTTTATTTATAAAACCATATTGGAAAAGACTTTTATTAGCAATTGTTTGTATCATAATGTCAGCAGCAGCAAATTTGTATGTACCTTGGATAATTAAAGATATGATAGATAAGGTACTTATGGAAAGAGATATGGTACTTTTAAATTTAATTGCTGCTGGTATCGTAATAGTGTTTTTCTTTAGGGGTATTTTTTATTATGGACAATCGTATTTAGTATCATATATAGCACAAAGAGTAATTATTGATGTGCGTGAGATGCTATATATAAAATTTCAAAAATTGCAGTTGTCATATTATGAAAAAAAACAAACGGGTACTATTATGAGTTATATAACTAATGACGTAGCGGCACTTCAAGCGGCATTAGTTGATAGCTTAATTGAATTGGTGACGGAATCGTCAATATTAGTAGGCTCACTTGTAATGATGTTTTATTTGGATTGGAAATTAAGTTTGGTGACTTTAATTGTAGTCCCATTGATTGGACAAGCCATGAAGATTTTCGGAAGAAAATTGAAAAAAAGTGGTTCTTTAATCCAAGAACGTACAGCAGAAATAACTTCTTTATTGCAAGAAACTATTTTGGGTGTGCGAGTAGTAAAATCATTTGCTCGTGAAGAACATGAAATAGGACGTTTTCAAAATCAAAATAACTTAAATTTCAAAGCTAATATGAAAAGTGTACAATTAAGTTCGCTATTGACTCCTACTGTAGAATTTTTAGCAGCTGTGATTGTAACTGTTATTTTATGGTTTGGTGGTTATCAGGTTGTAAATGGTGCGTTGACAGCTGGGGCGTTAATAGCTTTCTTAACATATGCTGTAAATTTGGCTAATCCTGTAAAACGTATTAGTCGCGTATATGGTACAATTAATAAAGCAATGGCTGCTGCTGAACGTGTATTTAATGTATTAGATACCGAGGAAGATTTAAAAGATAAACCAGATGCTAAAGTTCTTCCACAAATAAGTGGTGCTGTCGCATTTGAACATGTAAGTTTTGCCTACAAAAAAGATGTAGATGTATTACATGATTTATCTTTAGACGTAAAGCCTGGACAAGTAATAGCTTTTGTTGGACCAAGTGGTGCTGGTAAATCAACAATAGCAAATTTAATTCCTAGATTTTATGATGTAACTGAAGGTTGCGTAAAAATTGATGGTATAGATATTCGAGATGTTACTATTAAATCTTTACGAGAACAAATCGGTGTAGTACCACAAGAAACTATGTTATTTAGTGGAACAATAAGCGATAATATTCGTTATGGGCGTTTAGACGCAACTGATAAAGAGGTTATTGAAGCAGCTAAAGCAGCTAATGCACATGATTTTATTATGAAATTGGCTGATGGTTATGATACAAAAATAGGTGAACGAGGAATAACTTTATCTGGTGGTCAACGTCAACGTATGGCTATAGCTAGAGCTATTTTGAAAAATCCACGTATTTTAATTTTAGATGAAGCAACGTCTGCTTTAGATACTGAAAGTGAAGAAGTAGTACAAGAAGCTTTAGATAAATTAATGATAGGTAGAACCTCATTTGTAATAGCGCATCGTTTATCAACAATTGTACATGCTGATAAAATAGTTGTTTTAGATAATGGTCGTGTACAAGAAATGGGTACTCATGATGAACTTATGCAAACAGGTGGTTTATATAGTCATTTGTATAACATACAATTTAGTAATAAGAAAGCAAAATAGGTGAAGTTTATGCAAATTTTATACAATATTGTAGCTATATTGCTTGTTATACTATTGATACCATATTTTATAGTACGAACTATTCGTGAAAAAGGATTTTTAAAACGTATGATTCAAAGTTGTGGCTTTTTACCTGAGCATGCTTTAGATAAAGTTGCAGGTAAAGATTGCATTTGGATACATGCTTCATCAGTGGGAGAAATAGTGGCGACAAGTCCTATTATTAAAGAATTTCGCAAAGAATTTCCTTATACACCAATATTAGTATCAGTAGTAACTAATACAGGATATACTATGGCAAATCGCATTATTAAAGATGCAGATAGTATAATTTATTTTCCTTTGGATTTACCGTGGCTTCCAGAGCGTTTAATTAAAAAAATTAGACCACGAGTATTTTTACCTGTAGAGACTGAGCTTTGGCCAAATTTCTTAAAAGCTACAAGAAAACATAATATACCAGTAATGATGGTAAATGGTAGAATAAGTGATAAATCTGTAAAACGTTATAAATATATGTTTAGTATTTTAACTGATATGATAGGCACTGTGAAAAAATTTGCAATGCAATCAGATATAGATGCGTCATATATTATTCGGTTAGGTGCAGATAAAAATTTAGTTACAGTTACAGGAAATACTAAATTTGACCAGACATATACAAATGTAGATGAAGTAGAAAGAAAATCTATGTTAAAAGAATTGTGTTTGGATAATGCAAAAGGTATTTTTTTGGCAGGTAGTACGCATAAAGGTGAAGAAGAAGCAGTATTAAAAGCATATAGTGTACTTAAAAAATCTCACCCTGAATCAAAATTATTAATTGCACCAAGAAGTATTTTACGTAAAGAAGAAATTGCCAAAATCTGTGCTAAACATGGTTTTAAAACTAATTTTAGAACAGTATTAAAAGAAAATCCGTCATATGACCATGATGTAGTTATTTTAGATACTATTGGTGAACTTGGTAAAATATATAGTTTAGGTGATGTTATCTATGTTGGTGGTAGTTTAATTCGACATGGTGGACATAATATTTTAGAACCAGCGGCGCATGGTAAGGCAATTATTGTTGGGCCACATATGTTTAATTTTAAAGATACACATGTATTATTTAGTAAACGTAATGCTTGTATAACAGTAAAAGATAGTAAAGAATTAACGAAAGCTGTAGTTTCTTTATTTGATTGTCCAGAAAAACGTCATCAAATGGAACGTGAAACATTGCAAATTATTGAAGATAATCGTGGTGCTTCACGTAAATCTGCTGTGATTTTACATCAACTTTTAGATGAATATGAAAAAATAAATCCTATTCAGGTTCGTTCTACAGAAAAAATAGAAAATCTCCAGACATATTTATATAAATTAGTTCATGATGAAAAAGAAAAAAGCATCCCAGCTAAGTTGTTTTTAGGTATGTTATATGGTTTTTCAGTAATTTATCGTGGTCTTGTGAATTTTCAATTGAATTTATATAAATGGGGTATATCAAAACAAGTAAAATTAGATTGTTTTGTAATTAGTATTGGTAATATTACAGTTGGTGGTACAGGTAAAACGCCTACAGCTAAATTATTAGCTAGATATATTCGTGATTTAGGATATAAGGTAGCTATTTTAAATCGTGGTTATCGTGCAAAATGGAAAGGTGAAGTAGGAATTGTTTCTGACGGTAAACAAGTATTTATGTCTGCTGACCAAGCAGGTGATGAAGCTTATTTATTAGCAAGAAGCTTGCCTGATATACCGGTACTTATAGGTACAGATAGAACAATTACAGGAAAGTATGCTACAGATAATTTTAATGTAGATGTAGTAATATTAGACGATGGCTATCAGCATTGGCAGTTAAAACGAGATTTAAATATTTTACTTGTAGATGCGATAAATATTTTTGGCAATGGTCATATGTTACCAAGAGGAACACTTCGTGAGCCATTAAATCATTTAAATCGAGCTGATGTATGTTTGTTGACTAAAGTAGATCAAGCAAGTAAATCTGCGTGTAAAGAGATTACAAGTACTTTGAATAAATATAATGATCATGCTTTAGTTGTAGAAAGCACACATAAGCCTTTAGGATTTATTGAAATTGGTAATTTGTTCAGTCATGAAAGTAATAAAATTTTATCTGTAGATATGATGAAAGGTCATAAAATAATTGCGATGTCAGCAATTGGTAATCCAGCTTCATTTGAACAAACATTAAATGATATTGGGGCAATTATTACGGAAAGTTTACGTTTTCCAGACCATCATGATTATACAGAAGAAGAAATAAAAGATGTGATGATACAGGCTGAAGAACAAGGTGCAGAAGCGATTATTATCACAGATAAAGATGCTGTAAAAATTCCTGAATCATTATTAAATCAAAAACGACCTATACCGATTTATATTATTAGTATAGAGGTAACATTTATTAATCAATCGCAAGCTTTATTTGAATACTTGCAAGAAAAATTACCTAAATTAAAAGGAGCGGTAAAATGAAGATTATTTGTGTAATACCAGCACGTTATGCTTCAACAAGACTTCCAGGTAAACCACTTGCTGATATAGCAGGAAAACCGATGATTGTACGTGTATATGAACGTGTATTAGGTGCAAAAAAACCAAGTGAAGTAATTGCAGCTGTAGATGATGAGCGTGTATATGATGCTGTGATAAATGCTGGCGGAAAAGCAATCATGACAGATAAAAATCATCCTACAGGTACAGATAGATTAGCAGAAGTAGCTAAAAAATGTGAAGATGCTGATGTAATTATTAATGTACAAGGTGATGAACCATTAATCGACCCACAAATCATAGATGATTTAGCGCAAGTATTTTTAGATGACGAAAATTTAAAAATGGCTACGGTAAAAACTCCAATGAAAGAAGAAGAAAAAGAAAAACCTGGCAATGTAAAAGTTATTACTGACAAAAATGATTTTGCATTATATTTTTCTCGTTCCTTGATTCCATATCCGCGTGAAAATACAGGCGTTACTGTATATAAACATATTGGTATTTATGGTTATCGTAGAGATTTCTTATTGCAGTACGCGCAAATGGAACCAACTCCATTAGAACAAACTGAATCTTTAGAGCAACTTCGTGCTTTAGAAAATGGTTATAAAATAAAAGTAATTACTACAGATAAACATTTTGTAGGTGTTGATACTAAAGAAGATTTATTAGAAGTTAATAAAATTTATCAAGCAAAACAATTATAATTTATAATATAAGTAGTAAAATGTAGTAAATAAATAGATTGGAAGTGTTGAAATGAATACAGTAAAAATTGGTAATTTTGAAATTGGTGCAGGAAATCCGCTTGTATTATTAGCAGGTCCTTGCGTATTAGAGTCGTATGAACGTTCCTTATATATTGGTAAAACAATTAAGGAAATTACTTCTCGTTTAGGAATACCATATGTATTTAAAGCTTCTTTTGATAAAGCAAATCGTTCTTCTTATAATGGTTATCGTGGCCCAGGTCTTGAAAAAGGATTACAGTGGTTACAAAGTATAAAAGATGAATTGAATGTGCCAATTGTTACAGATATTCATAATGAAACTCAAGTAGAACCAGCATCTAAAGTGGTAGATATTTTACAGATTCCAGCATTTTTAAGTCGTCAAACAGATCTTTTATATACAGCAGCAAAATCTGGCTGTGTAGTAAATGTAAAAAAAGGTCAATTTTTAGCACCAGCAGATATGAAAAATGTAGTAAAAAAATTAGAAGAAGCAGGCTCAGATAAAATTTTACTTACTGAACGTGGTGCAAGTTTTGGTTATAATAACTTAGTTGTAGATATGCGTTCTTTCCCAATTATGCGTTCTACAGGTTATCCAGTAATTTTTGATGCAACTCATAGTGTACAATTACCAGGTGGAGCTGGAACAAAATCAGCAGGTAATCGTGAATATGTAGAATTTTTAGCACGTGGTGCAGCAGGTGTAGGTGTAGATGGTTTCTTTATGGAAGTTCATGATAATCCAGAAGAAGCTCTTTGTGATGGCCCAAATATGGTTTATTTGGATAAACTAGAAGATTTATTAAAAGATTTAATCGCTATAAATGAAATAACTAAACGAAAAATTAATAAATAATTTAATTAATCGCTAAAAGTTTTAATGTTAATTTGAGAGGGTAAACATCATGATAAAAGAAAAAGCAATAGAAACACTTCAAATTGAAGCTGATGCAGTAAAAAAATTAATCGGACATATAGACGATGAATTTGAAACTACTATTAAAACCATTTTGGCATGTAATGGTCGTGTAATTGTAACTGGTATGGGGAAATCTGGTCATGTAGGAAGAAAAATAGCAGCAAGTTTAGCAAGTACAGGAACACCTGCATTTTTCATGCATCCAGCAGAAGCTTTTCATGGTGATTTAGGTATGGTTACAGCAAATGATATTGTGCTTGCCATTTCTAATAGTGGAGAATCTAATGAAATTGTAAATATTTTGCCAATCATAAAAAGAATTGGGGCAAAAATTATTGCAATGAGCGGTAGACGTGAATCTACTTTAGGCAAAAATGCAGATTATTATATTGATATAAGTGTAGAAAGAGAAGCTTGTCCACTTGGTCTTGCACCCACAGCAAGTACAACAGCAACTCTTGCTATGGGTGATGCAATGACTATTGCGTTATTATCTTCTAGAAACTTTACAGCACAAGATTTTGCGGTATTCCATCCAGGTGGAGCACTTGGTAGAAGATTGTTATTAAAAGTAGAAAATGTAATGCATTGTGGTGAAGATAACCCAGTAATATCTGTACACAAAACAGCCAAAGAAGCATTATTCTTAATGACAGCTAAAGGTTTAGGTGCAACATCTGTAGTTGATGAAAATGGTAAATTTATAGGTCTTGTGACAGATGGTGATATTCGTCGTATGCTTGCTCGTGGTGCAGAATTTTTAAATGAACCAATTGAAGATTTAATGACTAAAAATCCAGTAGTCATCACTAAAGATAAAATGGCAGCTGAAGCACTTAGTATCATGGAAAAACATCAACCAAAACCAATAACAGTTCTTCCAGTAATTGATGAAGTGAAAAATGAACCAATTGGTATTGTTCATCTTACTGATTTACTTCGTCAGGGGGTTGTTTAATGCATTATATACAAGAAGCATTAACTAAAGCCAAACAAATAAAATTATTAATTTTAGATGTAGATGGTGTATTGACTGATGGCTCAATAGCTGTTGGTGATAATGGAGAATTATTTAAAACTTTTAATGTAAGAGATGGGCTAGGTATAACACTAGCCCAAAAATATGGTATAAAAACAGCGATAATAACAGGTAGAGAATCCAAAATGTTGGCTTATCGTGCTAAAGAATTAAAAATAAGTTCTTTTTATCAAAATAAAAAAGATAAAATACCTGCATATAAAGAATTATTAGCTAAATATGAGCTTAGACCAGAAGAAGTAGCATATATTGGTGATGATTTATTTGATTTAGCAGTTATGAAAAGTGTAGGCTTTCCAGCGACAGTAGCTGATGCTACAGAAGAAGCCAAAGATGTATCTATTTTGGTAAGTGATTTTGCTGGAGGAAAAGGTGCTGTAAGACAAATTATAGAATTTATTTTAAAAGCACAAGGAAAATGGCAAACAATTTTGGAGAATTATTTATCTGTAGATGGTATAGCTAAACAAGAAGAAAATATTTCACAATAAAATTAGAGTTTATTTGTGTACATTAGAGGAATGGGAATGAAATATAAATTATTAAAATATTTTAGTGCATTTTTATGTTGCTTATCACATAAAAATTTGCTTAAATTAGGACATATATTAGGTATATTATATTTTCATTTAATAGCTAAAGAACGTAATCGTGCAGTAAAAAGAATGATGAAATCTTTTAATATTGACGAAGAAAAAGCAAAAGCAATTGTAAAAGATTCATTTATTAATCTTAGCCAAAATGTTTTAGAAATTTTATATATGCCGAGACTAAAAAAAGATGATTTTAAATATATAAAATTTGAAGGCTTAGATATTTTAAAACGTGAATATGCCAAAAATAGAGGCGTAGTAATTTTAACTGCACATATTGGTACATGGGAATGGTTAGCTGCAGGTCTTGTAAAAGCAGGTCTTTCAGTTACAGCTTTGGCTAAACCTCAGCCAGATTCTCAGTATACAAAGTTATTAGATGAATATAGGGCACAAGTAGGTGTGGAAATTTTTGCACGTGGTGCAGCCTCAGAATTATTAGCAGCCTCAAGAGCATTGAAAAAAGGTCGTATTTTAGGATTTTTAGCAGACCAAGATGCTGGCCCAGGTGGAGCATTTATTGAATTTTTAGGTGAAGTATGCTCAACGCCAATGGGACCTGCTGTATTTGCAAGAAAATTTATGTCTCCAGTTGTACCAGCATTTATTATTCGTCAAAGTGATGGTACACATAAAATAGAAATTTCTGAGCCAATCGTATATAATGATACTGGAGATACTAATGCTGATTTATACGATTTTACAAAACGTATGACAAAAGTTATTGAAGATGTGATTATAGCTCATCCAACTCAATGGATTTGGTTCCAAAAAAGATGGAATACACGTCCGGATCAGCAAAAGACAAAACATCATACAGTAAAAACTAAGGTGGTCAATAATGACTAAAGTAGCTGTAAATAAAAGAAATATTATAATTTTAGTATTAACATTAGCTGTAGTTGCTTTAATTTATTGGGCTTATGCTAGTAGACCCAATGCTGAAGAAAAATTAAAAGCAGATCAAGCGAAAGTTATGGTATATCATAACAATACTTTAAAAGAAGAAGTAAATGGCAAATTGCTTTGGGAATGTTTTGCTGAAACAATGACTGTAAATCAAGATACGCAAGCTGTTACAATGGAAAATGTAAAAGGCACTTTTTATCGTGAAGATGGTACGAAAATAGAGCTTATAGCTCCAAAAGCAGCGTATGATCAAGATGCTAGAAATATTGAGCTTGAAGATGGTGTTGAGGCAAAATCAAATGATGAACTGAAATTCAAGACAGACAAAGTAATTTGGGATGGTAATCAGGGAATTTTGACTTGCATAGGTAATGTAAATATAGAAAAGCCAGGATTACGTGCAACAAGTGATAAAGCTGAAAGTAAAGATGCTTTTACAAATTTCAAATTAATCGGTAATGCCCATATAATAAAAGGGGATAATCAATAAATGAAAAAATATAATAATTTTAAAATAATGATGGCTGTTTCAGCCTTGAGTTTTTCTATTTTTAATACTGTTATAGCTGCAGATTTACCAACAGAATTACGTGCAGATACTATTGAATATAATGCACAAACAGATATGGCTATTGCTAGTGGCAAAGTAACTGTTAATCGTGATGGTGGCGTATTGACAGGAAATGAAGCTACGTATAATTTCAAAACGCAAGAAGTAGCAATTAAAGGTGGCGTAACAGCTAATAAAGATGATATGAATTTAAAAGCTGAAAGTCTAACATCAAGTTCTACTAAAGAGGTAGTGGCAAAAGGTAGTGTTGTATTAGTAAAAGCAGATAATACTTTAACAGGTGAAGAAATACATTATAATCAAAATACTAATGATATAGCTATGCCGTTAGGTGGGCACGCAGTAGGACCAGAAGCTGAAATTAGTGCAGATGTATTATCTGGAAATATAACAACAAATCAATATACAGCTAATGGTAATGTATATTTAAATAGCAAAACAAATGATGTACAATCAACAAGTGATAGTGCAAATTACACTGGTACAGGTGAAGATTTTAATTTTGTAGCTACAGGTAATGTAAATATAAAAAGTCCATCAAGAAATATCGTAACAAATAGTGATAATGCAACTTATAATAGTGCAGAAAATGGTAAATTAGTACTTACAGGTAATGCAGTAGCTACTCAAAATAATAATATTGTTAGAGGTAATACTTTAACTGTATATTTAGGTGACAATGTAAATATTCAATAAAAGATAATGATTAGAAAAGAAATGAGTGACACGCTTGCATATTGAAGTAAAAAATCTTGTTAAAGAGTACAAAGGAACACCAGCGGTAAAAGATGTTTCCTTGAGTGTAAAAAAAGGTGAGATAGTCGGTCTTTTGGGACCAAATGGTGCAGGTAAAACTACTACATTTTATATGATAGTAGGTATTGAAAAACCAACCAAAGGAAAAGTATTTATCTCAGATATAGAGATAACAAATTTACCTATTAATAAACGTGCTGAACTTGGTATAAGTTATTTGGCACAGGAAGCATCTATTTTTCGTAAATTAACAGTAGAAGATAATTTAAGAGCTATTTTACAGACAAGAAATTTATCGGTGGCCGAGCAAGATAAAAAAATAAATGATCTTTTAGAAGAATTTAATATTACTCATATAAGAACTCGTTTAGGTATGCAGCTTTCTGGTGGGGAACGTAGACGTGTAGAAATTGCTAGAGGACTTGCTCTAGAGCCTCATTTCATGTTATTAGATGAACCATTTGCCGGAATTGACCCACTTGCTGTAGCTGATATTCAAGGGATTATCAGTTATTTAAAAGAGCGCGGTATGGGAATTTTAATAACAGACCATAATGTTCGTGAGACTTTACAAATCGTAGATAGAGCTTATATCATGAATAGTGGTCAAATTTTATTGGAAGGCGATAGTGATACTATTGCTAATAGTGAATTAGCTCGTAAATTTTATTTAGGTGAAGACTTTAGATTATAGGAGAGAATGAATAGATGCGTATTTTAGATAAGTATATATTAAAAGAAACTGCTATGACCTTTATCTTTGGCATCTGTGCATTTTCAGCTGTATTTTTAGGGTCAGGAACGTTATTACGTATTGCGCAATACATTACACAATATGGGGCATCTTTTTCAGCTATAGTACGATTGATTATTTATAGCTTGCCAGGTATTATTGTGTGGACATTCCCAATGTCAATGTTACTTGCGGCATTATTAACGTTTGGTAGATTATCTGGAAATAGTGAAATTATAGCGATGAAAGCTTGTGGTATAAGCTTTAAACGTTTGATTACTCCAGTTATTGCTTTTTCCTTTGGGATTAGTTTATTTTCTATAGGTTTTAATGAATATGTAGTACCAGCATCTAATCAAGCTTATGCTGATTTAGTTCGTTATGAAATTCAAGGAAATACATCGCCTGCGTCTCAAGAACATATCATTATTAAACAAATTCAAGATGGAAATATCCAAAGATTAGTTTATGCACGTAAATATGATGCAGAAACAGAAAATTTGGATAATTTATCAATTCAAGAATTTGATAAAGGTCAAATGGTACGTGTAGAAAATGCAGAATATGCAAAATGGAATGCTGATGAATGGACTATGTATAATGGTGTAGTATATGATTTATCTAAACCAAATACAGAACGAATGATGAAGTTTGATTCACAGGTATTGCCAATAGGACAAAATCCAAAACAAATCATAAAAAGTCAGAAAAAACCTGATGAAATGAGTATTCGTGAACTTCGTGAACAAATAGATATTATGAAATCTCAATATGTAGATACTCGAAAATTGGAAACAGAATTGTATCAGCGTTTTACAATACCAATGGCAAGTTTAATGTTTGCTTTGATTGGTGCACCATTAGGTATTCAACCAAATAGAAGTTCCTCTTCTATTGGTTTTGGTATTAGTATTATTATTATTTTTATTTACTATACTTTAATGACTTTAGCAGGAGCTATTGGACAAAGTTCATTTATTCCACCAGTATTGGCGGTATGGTTACCAAATGTCGTAACATTGCTTGCGGGTATCTATTTGATTCGTAAAGAATCGAGATAAATAAATTCAAAATGAAAAGTAGGTGGTAAAACCGTGTATGGCATTATGCTAATAGTAGTACTAGTTTTGACCGGTGGTGTAATCGCCTTCATTGGCGACCGCCTAGGAAGTAAAGTTGGTAAGAAAAAATTATCATTATTTGGTATGAGACCGAAACATACTTCTATTTTGGTAACAATTATTACGGGAATTTTGATAACTACGGTGACTTTTGGTATTTTAGCAGTGGTTTCTAAAGATGTTAGAACAGCTCTTTTTGGCATGGATAAATTAAAAACAGAATTAAATTCTAAACAGCATTTATTAGACGAAACATCTGTAGCTTTAAATAGTGCAGAAAATGATTTATTAACAACCAAAAAAGAATATGCAAAATCTAAAAAAGAATTAGAAGCAACACAAGATGACTTAAAAGAGGCAGAAGAATCAGCTAAAAAATTAAAGCAAGAACAAATTTTATTACAAAATAAAAATCAAGAATTGTGGTCAAATAATCAATCTTTATTGGCAAGTAATGATAGTTTAAAATTTAGTAATCAAAAGTTAAGAGAAAACAATGCTGATTTGGAAAAAACAAATAGTGATTTACAACAAGGTATTGAAGATATGCGAGAAAAACCAATCGTATATCGCGTAGGTGAATTATTAGCTAGTGGCATTGTGAAAAAGACAGATGACCCTCAGAAAATTCAAAGTGATTTGGGCGAAATAATGGCTCTTGCGAATAGTAAAGTAATTGATAGATTGGGAAAAGAAGGCGCTAAAGATGGCGTTTGGATTTATCCAACAGAATATCAGGAAGCTATTGAAAAATTAAAGCGAGCTAAAGGTGATATGGTTGTTCGTTTGATAGTAGCTGCAAATTTAGTAAAAGGCGACCCTGTTTTAACTGATTTAGAATTACATCCAAATAGAACAATTTATCAAAAAGATGAGCTTATTTATCAAAAAATTTATAATGTGCCAATTGATGGAAATAATAATGAATTATTAATTAGTGATTTTTTACGTAATGTAAATGCTACTGCTGTAAATAATGGTATATTGCCAAATCCATTAACAGGTACAGTTGGTTTAATAAATGGAGCTCAATTATATACTATTGAAAAAGATTTAGTTGAAAATAAAGGAAAAGATGTATTAATTAGTGCATTTGCAGTAGATAATACAGAAGTTTTAGGTCCTTTGCGTTTAAATATTTATTTAAAACAAATAATAAATAATGAAGATAGTAAATGAGAGATGATTTATGAACGATAAGTTTTTAGCCATTGACCCAGGCAGAGAAAAGACAGGAATAGCTATATTTAATCTAAAAGGCGAGATATTAGAACATGAGATAATCGATTCTAAAAAATTGATTTTGAAATTACAAGCTTTTTTAGAAAAATATGCTGTAGATTTAATCATTATGGGTAATGGTACTAGTAGTAAATCTAAATATAATTTAATAAAATTAAATTTTGCTAATGTAAAATTAAAAACTATCAATGAATATCGTACAACAGATGAAGCACGTAAATTGTATTTTAAAGAAAATCCACCAAAAGGTTGGAAACGATTGATTCCACTTGGAATGCAAGTGCCTCCTGTGCCTGTTGATGATTATGCGGCGATAGCTATTGGTAAAAAATATTTAAATGAATTAAATTTGAATAAATAATAAAAAGGCAAGAAAAAAGTAAGCGTTTAGACTTAAATTTTTTCTTGCCTTTTATTTTGGGTAAAATAGATTTTTTTATAAAATGAAATGAATTATTCATTAATTAAAATATGAGCTTTATTCAATTCAGCTTTAATTAATTCTAATGTTTCTAAATTAGGAATTTCAATAGTGTGGTAATGAATGCCATGTGTGATACTCATTAACGCAGAAGCGTTTGTTTGTGCTTTTTTTTGTAAAAATAGATTAATATCGCGACGATTATTAATAAATAAATTTACTTTGATTTCACCATAAACAGGGTGGTCAATAATGACGTCACGTAATTTTCCACCATTATCAATAATGATTTCTAATTCCTGTTGTAAATTCAAGTCATCATGTTGGCAACAAATAGTTGCAATTTTTTCTTCTATGATGTTTTTGTGAGGTAAGAGATAACCTCTAGGTGTAGCGTAAATATCATGTCCAGCAGTGCGTAAAATAGTGATATCGCCAACAATTATTTGACGACTAACATGAAATATAGAGGACAGTTCTGAGCCGGTAAGTGGCCCTTGAGCTTGTTTTAAAGTTTGTAAAATTTGCTTACGACGTTCTTCAGTATTCATAAAAAATCACTTTCTTAAATTTATTTGATTAAATCACAAACAGTAGCATTTACGGCTTTGATTAAATCATTAGGATTTATTAAAATTTGCTCACCGCGGATACCAGCACTAATGGCTATTTTTTCCCAAGATAAAGCAGTTTCATCAAGAAATACAGGATATTCTTTTTTTGCACCTAGAGGAGAACAACCACCACGGATATAGCCTGTTAAAGGCTGGAGTTCTTTTAAATGAATCATTTCTACTTTTTTAAACTTAGCGGCATGAGCTAATTTTTTTAAGTGTAATTCATCATCGCCAGGAATACAAGCCATAATGATGTCATTTTTATCACTGCGAGCAACTAATGTTTTAAATACCATTTTTATATCCATGTTTACTTCTTTAGCTACATGAATAGCACTTAAATCATTGGGATCTACTTTATATTCTTTTAATTCATATTGTATTTTTAAGCGGTCAAGAATACGAGCTGCATTTGTTTTTTTCATAAAAAAACCTCCAAAATAGCTAAATATATGCTATTATTATAGCATTTTAATAACTTTTTTAAAATATTTTATATTTTTTTCAAAAAAAGTGTTGACATTTATTTGAATTCGGGGTATTATATAGAAGCTGGCTCACGGAGACAGCACAAAAGAGAAATGTTCTTTGAAAACTAAACAATGCACAGATATGTTTTCTAACATAGACG
>Garnier_p2__coassemble_1004_pt1 | contig 45162 bp, 40 predicted proteins | sample Garnier_p2__metabat2_low_PE_022 | metagenome-assembled genome bin Garnier_p2
ATATTATTGCTGAAACTATCGAACATCGTGAAGACAAAAATGCTATCGAAAAAGCAAAAGCTCAAGTTAGTGATATTTGTAAAAGATTTCCATTATATGAAGAATAGTTAAATATAGTATTTAGTTTATAAAATAATGTTTATTAATTATACGATTAAGGAGAATGCATATGGAATTACTAAAAACACCTCTTTATGAAGAACATATTAAAGCTCAAGGTAAAATGGTAGAATTTGCAGGTTATAGTTTGCCAGTACAATATCCTACAGGTGTGATAAAAGAACATATGGCAGTACGTACAGCTTGTGGATTATTTGATGTATCACATATGGGCGAAATAATTTGCGAAGGTGATGATGCTTTAGCAAATATAAATATGTTACTTAGTAATGACTATAGTGATTTAGAAACAAATCAAGCAAGATATAGTCCAATGTGTAATGAACATGGTGGCGTAGTTGATGATTTAATTGTATATAAAGAACATGATTGTAAATATTTTATTGTAGTAAATGCAGCTAATAAAGATAAAGATTTTACTTGGATGCAAAAACATGCATTTGGTCATGTTGAATTTAAAGATGTCTCAAGTGAATATGCACAGCTTGCACTTCAAGGGCCAAATAGCGAAAATATTTTAGCACGTATTGCAGATAAAAATGATATTCCGCAAAAATATTATACTTGTAATTTTAAAGCAAAAATTGATGATATAGAATGTATTATTTCACGTACTGGTTATACAGGTGAAGATGGTTTTGAAATTTATGTAGCAAGTAAATACGCTCCTGCTATTTGGAATTTATTATTGGAAAATGGTAAAGAAGATGGACTTATTCCTTGTGGACTTGGTGCAAGAGATACACTTCGCTTAGAAGCAGCTATGCCACTTTATGGTCATGAAATGAATGATGATATCTCACCAAAAGAAGCAGGTCTTGGTATTTTCGTAAAAATGGATAAAGCCGATTTCGTCGGTAAACAAGCCTTAGTAGAAAAAGGTGCCCCAACTAGACGTCGTGTAGGACTAAAAGTTACAGGTAAAGGCATTGTTCGTGAAGCTCAAGAAGTGTTCTTTGAAGGCGAAAAAATCGGTATAACTACGTCAGGAACACATTGCCCTTATTTAAAACAAGCAGTAGCTTTAGCTATTGTAGATGTAGCTCATAAAGATGTAGGTACAAAAGTACAAGTAAATGTTCGTGGTCGTATGGTTGATGCAGAAATTGTAAAATTACCATTTTATAAACGCAGTAAATAAAATAAAGAGTTAAAAATAAAAATTAAAAAGTAAAAAATAAGTGCAACTTTAGGAGGAAATTAAGATGAACTATCCAGAAAATTTATTATATGCAAAATCTCATGAATGGGTACAAAAACAAGAAGACGGGACTTATTTAATTGGTATTACAGATTATGCACAAGATGCTTTAGGTGATTTAGTATTTATTAACTTACCAGAAGTTGGCGATAAAGTAGTAAAAGGTGAAACTTTTGCTGATGTAGAATCGGTAAAAGCTGTATCTGATGTATTTTGTCCAGTAAGTGCAACTATTGAAGAAGTAAATGAAGATTTAGCAGATGACCCAGCACTTATTAATAGTGACCCATATGGTGCATGGTTTATTAAAGTAAATAATTTAACTGACCATGAAGAACTTTTAAGTGCCAAAGAATATGAAGAATACGTACAAACTCTCGATTAAATAAATATTGGGGTGATTTTATGGGGTCTTATGTTGTTAATAGCAAAGAAGAACAACAAGAATTATTAAATCGCTTAGGATTTAATGATTTTATAGATATGTATAAAGATATTCCACAAGAAGTTTTAGTAAAAAATGGTTTAAATTTACCAGAAGGTTTATCTGAATTGGCTGTAAAACGTGCTATGGAAACTATGGCTGAAAAAAATAAAGTCTATAAACATATTTTCCGTGGAGCAGGTGCATATAATCACTATATTCCTTCAGCTGTAAAAAATATTGCAAGTAAAGAAGAATTTCTTACTGCATATACACCATATCAAGCAGAAATTAGCCAAGGAATTTTACAGGCAATATTTGAATTTCAAACTATGATATGTGAGCTTACAGGTATGGATGTAGCTAATGCATCTGTTTATGATGGAGCTACAGCAGCGGCAGAAGCAACTGCAATGTGTCACGAACGTAAACGTCAAAATACAGTATATGTATCAGAGACTACAAATCCTCAAGTTATTGAAGTTATAAAAACTTATTGTTTTGGTAAAGATATTGAAGTAAAAATTGTTCCAGCAAAAGATGGTCTTACCGATAAAGATGCTTTAGCTGAAATGATAGATAAAGAAGCAAGTTGTTTTTATGTACAACAGCCAAATTATTATGGCAATATTGAAGAACTAAATACTTTAGGCGAAATTGTGCATAAGGTAAAAGCTAAATATATTGTTGGGGTAAATCCTATAGCTTTGGCAATTTTAGAAACACCAACGGAAGCTAATGCAGATATTGTTGTAGGTGAAGCTCAACCATTAGGATTACCATTAGGTTTTGGTGGTCCATATTTAGGATTTATGGCTACAACTGATAAAATGATGAGAAAATTACCAGGTAGACTTGTTGGACAAACAGTTGATGTTGATGGTAAGCGTGCATTTGTATTGACTTTACAAGCTAGAGAACAACATATTAGACGTGAAAAAGCAAGCTCTAATATTTGTTCTAATCAGCAATGGTGTGCACTTACAGCGTCAATTTATTTGGCAACTATGGGAGCAAAAGGTTTAGTGGAAGTAGCACAGCAATGTGTAGCCAAAGCTCATTATTTAGCAGAGCAATTAGCAAAAGCAGGTCTTAATTTAAAATATAATCAGCAATATTTCCATGAATTTGTAACTGTTTCAGAGAAAAAATCTGAAGATATTTTGAAAAAACTTGCAGAAAATGGTATTTTAGGTGGACTTATATTAAATGACCATGAAATTTTATGGTGTGCTACTGAAATGAATAGTAAAGCAGATATTGACGAACTTGTTGATTTAGTTAAGGTGGTGTAGATATGAAATTAATATTTGAATTAAGTAAAGAAAATCATAAATGCAGTATCTTACCGCCTTGTGATGTAGCAAAAGTAGAGTTGAAATCACAGCGTAAACTTGCTTTAAACTTACCGGAAGTATCTGAAAATGAATTGAGTAGACATTATACGCAATTAGCAGAAAATGTACATGGTGTGAATAACGGTTTTTATCCATTAGGTTCATGTACAATGAAATATAATCCTAAAATTAATGAAGAAGTAGCAAGTTTGGCAGGATTTAAAGATATTCACCCATTGCAAGATGTAGAAAGTGTACAGGGTGCTTTAGAAGTCATTGATTTAGCAGATAAATATTTAGGCGAAATCACTGGTATGGATGCAATCACTTTCCAACCAGCGGCAGGGGCTCATGGTGAGTTTTCTGGTCTATTATTAATAAAAGCTTATCATCATAGTAGAAATGATTTAAAACGCACTAAGATAATCGTTCCAGACTCTGCACATGGAACAAATCCAGCAAGTGCGGCAATGGTTGGCTACGATGTAATCTCTATTCCTTCGGCAAAAGATGGTTGTGTAGATTTAGAAGCTTTAAAAGCTGTATTAAATGATGAGGTAGCAGGTTTAATGCTTACAAATCCAAATACAGTGGGTATTTTTGATAAAAATATTTTAGAAATCACCAAACTTGTACATGACGTTGGCGGTCTTTGCTATTATGACGGGGCAAATTTAAATGCAGTAATGGGTTGGGCTCGCCCTGGTGATATGGGCTTTGATGTAGTTCATCTTAATTTGCATAAAACATTTTCTACTCCGCATGGTGGCGGTGGCCCAGGTAGTGGCCCTATTGGCTGTAAAGCATTTTTGTCAGAGTTTTTACCAGGATATCAAGTAGTAACTAAAGATAATCATTATGATTTAGTTCGTTATGCGAAATCTTATGGTATGGTAAAACAATTCTATGGTCATTTCTTAGTTGTAGTAAAAGCACTCGCTTATATTATGACTTTAGGTAAAGAAGGTATAAGTGAAGCCTCAGCTAATGCAGTACTTAATGCTAATTATATGAAACATGAATTAAAAGATACGTTTAAAATGGCTTATGATGGCATTTGTATGCATGAATTTGTAATGTCTTTAGAAGAATTAAAACATGAATATAATGTATCTGCTCTAGATGTAGCCAAAGCTATGTTAGATTATGGTATTCATCCACCAACAATGTATTTCCCACTTATTGTGCATGAAGCTTTGATGGTAGAACCAACAGAAACAGAAGGTAAAGCTCAAATGGATGAAGCTATTAATATTTATAAAGAAATTTATAAAACAGCTATAGAAAATCCAGAAATTATGAAAGAAATGCCATTAAATACAGTAGTTCGTCGTTTAGATGAAGTTTTAGCTGCAAGAAAACCTATTTTACGTTATCGAGAAGATAATGATAAATAATATAAAAGTAGTACTAGGAACAAGTTTTGACCCTTATCATAATTTGGCAGTTGAAGAATATTTGACTATGTCAGTAAAAAAAGGAGAAATTATTTTATATTTATGGCAAAATCAGCATACGATTGTAATTGGTAGAAATCAAAATGTTTGGCAAGAATGTAAAGTAGATGAATTTCTTCAAGATAAGGGTAAACTTGTTCGTAGATTATCTGGTGGCGGTGCTGTTTATCATGATTTAGGTAATTTGAATTTTACATTTTGTGTAAATAAACAAGACTATGATGTAGATAAGCAGTTAAGCGTTATTTTAAACGCAGTAAAATTATTAGGTATAAATGCAGAAAAAACTGGTAGAAACGATATTACAATAGAGCAAAAGAAATTTTCGGGAAATGCCTTTTATAAACAAGGTGATTGTTGTTATCATCATGGAACACTATTACTAAATGTAGATAGTAATCAATTAGCGAAATATCTAAATGTAGATAAAAAGAAACTATTATCTAAAGGGGTAACCTCAGTTCGTTCAAGAGTTGCAAATTTAAAAGAATATAATCCCAATATAACTGTAAAATTAATGCAAGAAAAATTAAAAGAAGCTATGGTGAAAGTTTATAATTGTCCGATTAAAGAGCTGTTAGATAGTAGTTTAGCTATTGAAGATATTGAGCCATTACAAGAAAAATTTAGTGATTGGCAATGGATTTTTGGCAGAAAAATACAATTTACAAATCATTTGCAAGAACGTTTTGCTTGGGGAAATATAGAATTTTGTATTGGAGTAAATGAAGGTAAAATAAAAACTTTAAAAATTTATTCTGATGCTATGGAGCAAGATTTGATTTTAAAATTACAAGATATATTGAATGGTTGTATATATAAGAAAGTAGAAATAATTGAGCGGATAAAGAATATAGATAGAGAGAATATTTCTTTTGAGCAACAACAAAACATAATAGATTTAATAAATAGTGATTTGTAAATAATGGAGGTGTAGCGTATGGAAAAATTTGATTTAGCCATTATTGGTGCAGGCCCAGCAGGATATGAAGCTGCTATATTTGCGAGTAAACATGGATTGAAAACAGTTTTAATTGAAAAACACGAATTAGGTGGCACTTGCTTAAATTCAGGTTGCATACCAACAAAGACTTTATTGCATACAGCAGATTTATATCATGAAGTAGTTAATCAAGCGGAAGTAATAGGATTAAACTATCAAAATTTTGTATATGATATGAAAGTAATGCAACAGCGAAAACAGCAAGTAATAGAAAATTTGCGTGATGGAATAGCAAAAGCTATGAAGAGCTCAAAAGTAACTGTGCTAAAAGGTATTGCTCAAATTGTTGGTGAACATGAAATAACAATTAATAATAATGGCGAAATTAATAATATCGAAACGGAAAATATCTTAATTGCTACAGGCTCTGTGCCAGCTATACCTCCAATAAAAGGTGCAGATTTAACTATAAATAGTGATGACTTATTAAATAAAGACAAAGTATATGATGAGCTTACTATTATTGGTGGTGGGGTAATCGGTATAGAATTTGCCTCATTATATGCGTCTTTAGGTAAAAAAGTAATTATCATTGAAGCTTTAGATAGAGTTTTAGCGAATATGGATAAAGAATTTGCGCAAAGTATAAAAATGTTACTTACGAAACAAGGCGTAAAAATTCATACTAAGGCAATGGTTCAAGAGATAAAAAAAGAGCAAGATAAATATATTTGTCATTATGTAGAAAAGGCTAAAGAAGAAAAGAATGAAACAGTATCGTCTGATGCAGTATTAATGGCTGTGGGGAGAAAAGCTTATTGGGATAATTTATTTATCGATAATCTACAGGTAGATTCAGAGCGTGGTAAGATAAAAGTAAATGAGTTTTATCAAACTTCATATAAAAATATCTATGCTTGTGGTGATGTAATCGGTGGTATTCAATTAGCTCATGTAGCAACAGCTGAAGCTATAAATGCTGTTTGTCATATATTAAATACCAAAATGCAATATAATATGCAGTTGATACCAAGTTGTATTTATACTAATCCAGAAATAGCCTCTGTGGGTTTAACTTTAGATGAAGCTAAAAAGTTAGAAATAAAAGCTATAAGTAAAAAATATGCTATGGGTGCAAACGGAAAAACAGTACTATCTATGCAAGATAGAGGTTTTATAAAAGTCATTATAGACAGTGAAACTGATTGTATAATTGGTGCTCAAATGATGTGTGCTAGAGCTACAGATATGATTAGTCAATTTACACAGGCTATAGCACAAAAAATGACTGCAAAAGATTTAAGTCAGATAATTTTTCCACATCCAACTTTTAGCGAAGCTATTGGCAAAGCCATAGAATAAATAAAAATAAATAAATAAAAAAGGACTACTATATACTAAATAATTTATATATAGTAGTCCTTTTTTATAGAGTATTTAAGAATTTTTGAATACGTTTTAAAGCTTCACTGATATTATCTACAGAAGTAGCATAAGAGGCACGGATGAAGCCTTCACCACATTGACCAAAAGCTGTGCCAGGAACTACGGCGACATGTTGTTTTAATAATAATTGTTCGGCAAATTCTTCAGAAGTAAGACTCGTATTAGAGATATTTGGGAAAATATAAAAAGCCCCTTTAGGTTCAAAACATTTTAATCCCATACTAGTAAAGCCTTCATAGATAAGGCGACGACGACGGTCATATTCCGCTACCATTTTTTTCATATGTTTTTGTCCATTGCGGATAGCTTCAAGACCTGCAATTTGAGCAGTAATTGGTGCACAAATCATAGTGTATTGATGGATTTTATTCATAGCATCAATGACCGGTTTTGGCGCTAATGCATAACCAAGTCGCCAACCAGTCATGGCATAGGCTTTGGAAAAACCGTTTAATATAATACTATAGTCTTTCATATCAGGTAAGGACGAAAAACAGATATGTTTTTTATCTCCATAAGTTAAATCCCCATAAATTTCATCAGAGATAACGATTAAATTATGCTTTTTGGCAAAATTAGCAATAGCTAGTAATTCATCGTATTCTAATATTGTTCCTGTAGGATTATTAGGATAACCAATTAACAAAGCTTTAGTTTTTGGTGTAATATGCTGTTCTAAGTCTTCAGCTGTTACTTTAAATTCATTTTCAGATTTTGTAGGAACAGCAATTGGTTTTGCACCTGCTAAAGTAGCACAAGCAGCATAAGATACATAGCAAGGTTCTGGAATTAAAATTTCATCGCCAGGATTTAAAATGCTACGCATAGCGATATCAACAGCTTCACTAACACCTACAGTAATGATGATTTCAGTATTGGGGTCATAGTTTATATTAAAATCGCGTGCAAACATTTGAGTGATAGCTTCACGAAGTTCTAATAAACCTTTGTTGCTAGTATAGGCAGTATAACCACGCTCTAAACCATAGACACAACTTTCACGAATAGACCAAGGCGTGATAAAATCAGGTTCACCAATACCAAGGCTAATGACATCGTCCATAGTAGATGCGATATCAAAAAAACGGCGAATACCAGACGGTTTTGTTTGTTGTATATTGTAAGCTAAATTTTCTTGCCAATTAATCATGGGGATACCACCAATCTATGATCAGTTTCTTGATTATTAATAATAACGCCATCTTTTTTGTATGGCTTAAGCATAAAATGACTGCGAGTAGAAGTAACACCTTCAATTGTAGATAAACGACGAGCTACAAAATCTGCTACTTTGTTTAGACTTTGGCCTTCGATAATAACAAGTAAATCAAAGCTACCAGACATGAGATAAACGGTTTTAACTTCATCAAAACGATAAATTCTTTCAGCAATAGCATCAAACCCGAATTCACGTTGAGGAACAATATTTACTTCAATCATAGCAGATACGCTATTTTCTCCATACTTTTCCCAATCAATCATTGTGTTATAACCTAAAATGATTTTTTCTTTTTCTAAGTCTTTCATTGCTGTTTCTATTTCATGTTCAGAGCGACCAAGCATAGTGGCTAATTCTTTCACAGAACGACGTCCATCATGTTCAAGGAGTTCTAATAATTCACGCATAATAAAATCACTTCCTTAAAAATATTGAATAAATAAACATAAAGTGAATAAATTTTAGCAATAAAGTAAAAAAAATACCCTCATCCAAAAAAAGGACGAGGGTATTTCCCGTGGTACCACCTTAGTTAGCAAAATGCTCACTCAAAACCGATATCGCTGGTATAGCGTCTAGCTTTACTAGATACTCACGGGTAGCTTTCTAAAAGTATTATTAATAGCTCGCACCAACCGCTATTTCTCTGAGTAATAATAAATTTATACTTTTCCGTTCATTGCATTAACTTTATGTGTAATAATGTTAACATAATTATACATTAAAAATCAAGTGCTTTGATTCATAAAATTAAAGAAAGAAGTGTAAAATCAAATATATAATAGCTGATAAAATTGCAGTGCAAGGAATAGTCATAATCCAAGCCGTGAGCATTTGACGAGCAACATCCCAATGAACAGCTTTAATACGTTGTGCAGAGCCTACTCCCATGATAGAACCTGATACGACATGAGTAGTAGAAACTGGTAAATGTAAAAGTGTTGCCGTAAAAATTACAATAGAAGAGTTTAAATCTGCTGCAAAGCCATGCACAGGTTGCATTTTAAAGATTTTACCGCCAACGGTACGAATGATTTTCCAGCCACCAACTGAAGTGCCAAATGCCATAGCAAAGGCACAAAGGATTTTTACAAAAGTAGGTACTTCTAAAGCTCCAATATAACCACCACTAAGCAGAGCAAGTGTAATAATCCCCATAGATTTTTGCGCATCATTAGAACCATGAGCAAACGCCATTAAAGCAGCAGAAACAACTTGAAGACGGTTGCAGTTATCATTTACAGTGGCTGGACGGATAGAATGACAAAGAATAAAAATAATATGCAAAGTCAACCAACCAACAAGCATAGCTACAAGCGGGGATAAAATTAAAGATAAAAATATTTTTAAAATACCATAGCCATTCAATCCCATAAAGCCAACAGAAATGACTACAGCACCAATAATACCACCGACTAAAGCATGGGAGGAACTACTTGGCATACCAAACCACCAAGTGATTAAATTCCAAATAATCGCACCAGCTAAAGCAGCAATAATAATGATTTCATTTACCATAGAAGCAGATTGAACGATATCGCCACCGATAGTTTTGGCAACGCCTGTACTAATCATTGCACCAGCAAAATTTAAAATAGCTGACATAATAATGGCTACAGCAGGAGAAACGGCACGTGTAGAGACACAAGTTGCAATAGCATTAGCTGTATCATGAAAGCCGTTGACGAAATCGAAAATAAGAGCTAAAGCTATGACAATAAAGATTAAAATAGAAGCTTGCTCAAGCATACTTCATAACAACTCCTTTTAATGTGTCGGAAATATGTTTTGTTTGGTCAAGGGTATCTTCAAGGCATTCTAAGATATCTTTCCATTTTACAAGAGCAATAGGGTCTTTTTCGGTTTTAAATAATAAAGACATTGCACTACGATAGATTGTATCGCCATCGCTTTCGTAGCGTAAAATTTTATTAGTGCATTCTAATATTTGGATATGATTTTGACGAATGTTTTTTAATAAAGCAGTAGCTTTGACTAATTCTTCTGTAGCTTGAATTAAAAGCTCGGACAATTTTATCGGACCATCAATGATAGGTTGACCTATTTCATACATAACTACACGTTCAAGGCTACCATGAATATTATCTACACCATCATCAAGACCATACGACAAGGCAAAGATATCTTCACGATCAATAGGTGTGATAAAAACTTGATTTAATTTAGTTACTGTTTCAGCAGTTAAAGCATCAGCTTGGCGCTCAATAGCTTTGATTTCATGCATTTTATCTTCAGCAGAATTGTAATCGCTCATGACTTCATACATGGTTTTAGCACCTTGATTAAAATATTTAGCATGCTGATTAAGCATATCAAAAAATTCATAATGTTTGTTTCCTAGATCAAACATGATAATCCCCCTAATTTCAATATGTTTTTAGTATAGGAGTGTAATGAAAAGGAAAAGTATATTTTATGTAAAATTTTGGTAAAAAAATAAAAATATGGTGAAAATGAAAAAATACAGGTAAAAACTGAAAAATAACGTGTTATTTATGTTAAATAATAGACAGCATAGGTTTTCTAAGGTACAATAGAAGTGAGTTTTTTTCTTATATGTACAGGAGGAATAAAATTGTCAGTTAGAAGATTGTATGTTGAAAAATGTCAAGGTTTTGATGTTCAAGCTCAAAAGCTTTATGCCGATTTAAAAGAATTATTTAATCTAGACGGTATAAAAGCAGTTAGAGTTATTCGCCGTTATGATATTGAAGGATTAACAGATGAAGAATATGCACAAACTAAACCAGTTGTATTTTATGAACCACCAGTAGATGTAATTTATGAAGAAGAATTACCAGAAATTCCAAATTCTCGTGTTTTTGCTGTAGAAGCACTTCCAGGTCAATTTGACCAAACAGCTGATTCTGCATCTCAGTGTGTACAGCTCGTTACACAAAAAGAACGTCCTGTTATTCGTAGTGCAAAAGTAATTGCTTTAATTGGTGAATTTTCTGATGAAGTATTTGCTAAAATTAAAAGTTATTGTATCAATGCTGTAGAATCTAGAGAAGCTTCTTTTGAAAAACCAGAAACTCTTGCTATGGTTATGGAAGAACCTGCAGATGTAAAAATTTTGACTGGTTTTATTTCTATGGATGACGCTCAGCTTGTACAATTACGTAGCGAAATGGGCTTGGCTATGAGTGATGAAGATTTAAAATTCTGCCAAGAATATTTTGCTAAAGAAGAACAACGCGATCCAAGTATTACTGAAATTCGTGTAATTGATACTTATTGGTCTGACCATTGCAGACATACTACATTTACTACTGCTATTGATAGTGTATCTATCGAAGATGGTAAATATAAAGATGTAATTAATAATGCATATAAATTATACTTAAATGACCGTGATGTTTTAGGTAGAAATCATAAAGACATTACTTTAATGGATATTGCAGTAATGGGAATGCGTAAACTTCGTGAAGAAGGTAAATTAAATGACCTTGATGTATCCGAAGAAATCAACGCTTGTAGTATCGTAGTGAAAGCTAATATCGATGGTAAAGAAGAAGATTGGCTTGTAATGTTTAAAAACGAAACACACAATCACCCTACTGAAATCGAACCATTTGGTGGTGCGGCAACTTGCCTTGGTGGTGCTATTCGTGACCCATTATCTGGTCGTTCTTATGTATACCAAGCTATGCGTGTAACAGGTAGTGCTGACCCTCGTCGTAGCCTTGAAGAAACTATCAAAGGTAAATTACCACAACGTAAAATTACTCGTGGTGCAGCTCATGGTTATAGTTCTTATGGTAACCAGATTGGTCTTGCAACAGGTCAGGTACATGAAATTTATCATGAAGGTTATGCTGCAAAACGTTTGGAAATTGGTGCTGTAGTAGCTGCTGCTCCAAAAGAAAACGTAGTACGTTTTGCTCCTGAAGAAGGCGATGTAGTAATCTTAGTTGGTGGCCGTACTGGTCGTGATGGTATCGGTGGTGCAACAGGTTCTTCTAAAGAACATACTTTAGAATCTTTAACACAATGTGGCGCAGAAGTACAAAAAGGTAATCCTCCAACAGAACGTAAATTACAAAGATTATTCAGAAATCCAGAAGTTAGCCGTTTAATCAAACGTTGTAACGACTTTGGTGCTGGCGGTGTAGCTGTAGCTATCGGTGAATTAACTGACGGTCTTGTAATTGAACTTGATAAAGTTAAGAAAAAATATGATGGTCTTGATGGAACAGAACTTGCAATTTCTGAATCTCAGGAACGTATGGCTGTTGTAGTAGAAGCAAAATCTGCTGATAAATTTATTACTGAAGCTGCCAAAGAAAATCTTGAAGCAACTTTAGTAGCAACAGTAACAGCACAGCCTCGTTTAGTAATGAAATGGCGTAGTAAAGATATTGTAAGCATTAAACGTTCTTTCTTACAGACAAACGGTGTAAAACAGCATATTGACGCTGTAGTAAAAATGCCAGAAGGCGAAACTTATTTTGAACAGTCTGCAAAACAAGTTGCAAATGTAAAAGATGCATGGATTGATACTTTAAAAGACTTAAATGTATGTAGCCAAAAAGGTTTATCCGAACAGTTTGACTCTACAATTGGTGCAAATACTGTACTTATGCCATTTGGTGGTAAACGTCAAATGACTCCTGCTGAAGGTATGGTAGCTACACTTCCATTATTAAAAGGTAGCACAAATACAGCAACAGCAATGACATTTGGTTTCAATCCATATCTTATGAGCTGGAGCCCATTCCATGGTGCAGTATATTCTATCGTAGAAGCTATTACAAAAATTGTAGCTATCGGTGGTGATTATGCAAAAGTTCGCTTAACTCTTCAAGAATATTTTGAAAGCCTTGGCAAAGATAGCGAAAAATGGGGTAAACCATTTGCTGCACTTTTAGGTGCATTATGGGCACAACATCAATTCGGTACAGCAGCTATCGGTGGTAAAGACTCTATGTCTGGTACATTTATGGATATGACAGTACCACCATCTTTAATTGCCTTTGCTCTTGATATGGTAGAAGCTGATAAAGTTATTTCTCCAGAATTTAAACAAGCAGGCCATAAAGTAATCGTAGTAAAAGCTTGTCGTGATGAATGGGAAATGCCTGTAATCGATACATTAACTAAAAACTTTAATAAAATTTATGAACTTATTAAAGCTGGTAAAGTTGTAAGTGCTAAAACTGTAGGTGTTGGCGGTATAGCTAGTGCTATCAGCAAAATGACACTCGGTGAACAACTTGGCTTTAACTTCGCTGATGGTTTTGATACAAAAGAATTATTTGCTTGTGATTACGGTACAATTATTCTTGAATTAAATGAAGATGTAGCTTTAGATGAATTTGTTGGTGCTTATGAACTTGGTACTGTAAGTGCAGAAAAAGCTATTGTTTGTGGTGATGTAACAATTTCTCTTGATGAAATTGAAACAGCTTATACAAAACCACTTGAACAGATTTTCCCTACACATGTACGTAAATCTACAGGCGAAACAAAAGCTAGTGAACTTTATACAGCAACTAGTATTGTAAAATCTCCAACATCTTTTGCGAAACCTAGAATCTTTATTCCTGTATTCCCAGGTACAAACTGCGAATATGATACAGCAAAAGCATTCAATCGTGCAGGCGGTGCAGCTGAAACATTAGTTGTTAAAAACTTAACTCCAGCAATGGTTGAAGAATCTGTAAGTGCAATCGTTGAAGGTATTAAAAAATCTCAGATTGTAATGCTTCCTGGTGGATTTAGTGGTGGGGACGAACCAGATGGTTCTGGTAAATTCATTGCTGCTATGTTTAGAAATCCACGTATTACAGAAGCTGTTCGCGATTTACTCAAAAATCGTGATGGTTTAATGCTCGGTATCTGCAATGGTTTCCAAGCACTTATTAAATTAGGTCTTGTACCATATGGTGATATTCAAGAATTAACACCAGCAAATCCTACACTCACATACAATGAAATTGGTCGTCACGTATCTTGTATGGTAGAAACAAAAGTAGTATCTAATCTTTCTCCTTGGTTTAACAATGTAAAAGTTGGAGATATTCATACAATAGCTGTTTCTCATGGTGAAGGTCGTTTCTGTGCAAGTCCAGAAGTATTAGCACAATTAAAAGCCAATGGTCAAATTGCAACTCAATATGTAAATGCAAATGGTGATACTTCTATGGATATCGAAGTAAATCCAAATGGTTCTGTTTGGGCTATCGAAGGTATTACAAGTCCAGATGGTCGTATCTTAGGTAAAATGGGACATTCCGAACGTATTGGTAAGTATGTAGCGAAAAACGTTCCAGGTGCAAAAGATCAACAACTCTTTGAAGCAGGCGTAGCTTACTTTAAATAATTAATAAAATATATTGATACAATATAAAAAATAACCTCGGATTTTCCGAGGTTATTTTTTGTGTATTAAATTGTTTATAAAGATGTAGTAGAAGGCATATTACTATCATCTAATTTACCTTGTAAATCATGATCAGTCATGGCACATACTGAGGCGTCAGACCAAACATTTTCAGCTGTTTCAATCATATCGATAATAGTATAGATTGGTAAAATTATACCAAGTAAACCAATTGGAGCACCGATAGAGGACATTAAAGATAATGTTAAAAAGTAACAACCCATCGGTACACCCGCATTACCAACAGCTGCGATAACGGAGATAAATAACCAAGTAATCATTGTGCCCATAGATAATTCAAATCCAGCATTTTGCATAACGAATAATGAAGTTATTAAAATAAAAGCAGCGCAACCATTCATATTTATTGTTGTACAAATTGGTAAAACAAAACGAGAAACTTTTGGATTGACTTTTAAATTTTGTTCAGCACAGGCAAGTGTTACAGGTAATGTACCGGCAGAACTTTTGGTAAATAGTGCAACAGCAAGTGCTGGTGCCATTTTTCGAAATACATGAATGGGATTTAATCCACGAAGTAGCATGATAAGCGGTAAAATAATGAAAAATTGAATAGCATTACCACCAATAACAACAGCAGTATATTTACCTAATGCACCAACGATAACACCAGCTTCGATTTGAGCAGATAATTGACCTGCAAAAGCAACGATGCCAACTGGTAAAATATAAATTAGAGCACGGATAAGTGTAAAAGCTAATTCTTGTAAACCTTGAATAACTTGTAATAATTGCTTACGATTTTCAGTACGAGGCATGAAAGCTAAAGCTAAACCAACGGCACTAGCGATAAGCATGATTGATAAAACATTACCAGATAAAAACGGTTGTAAAACATTATTAGGAATAATAGATAAAATATGGTCATAATAAGAAAGAGAACCTAATTTTTCCATAGGAACAACATCTTGACCAGAAGAGATAATATCTAATGGTAGATTGCCCGGAGCAATCCAAAGATATAAAGCTAAACCTGTACCAGCAGCACAAAATGTAGTAAATAAAGTATAAAATATTGCATGGAAAAAAATACGACTAGTATCTTTATTGTTGCCAAGTGCCGCTAAAGTAGTGATAACCGCTAGAGCGATAGTTGGTACAGCAATGAATTGGAACAATCTGGTAAATATAGTAGCAACAAAATTAAAAAAATCATTTAATGGTTGAATACCTAACCAACCTAAAATACCACCAAGAATAAGAGCTCCAAACCAAAGTAAAAATTGACGACCTTGAGCTTGTGGTCGATTTTTACGTAGAGCATTTTGAGCTGTTTCTTGGACATTAGTTTGTTTATTATTGTCGGACATAAAAAACCTCCTCTTTCCACAATTCATACATATAAACTATGAATTTGATTATACGATTTGATTGTAAAACTGTCAATTGATTTAAATGAGAATAACAATAGAATTTAATAAAATTTTAGATGAAATATAAAAAATATATAAATTTGTATTCTACTACTAATATACTCATTTACATTATTACTAATAAAAATACAAATGTCAACTTAATTTGCAAATAAATCTTGATAATAAATATTTGATGAAAAATATATTAGAATAAGATTAGTGATTGTCTAATAAAGAAGGACTAATGTTTAAAATAGAGTTATTGCTACCTTTTTTATAGCCAGACAAATCAAGAGTTACAAATTTAAAACCTAAACTTTTAAAATATTTTTCAATTTGTTGATAAGTATTGGAAGTAAAAAGTTTAGAGAATTGCTCAACTTCAATTTCAATACGTGCTAAATCATCATGATGGCGTACACGATATTGCCCAGATACAAATTGTTTGAGATAGTTTTCTGCTAATTCGACTTGATGTAAACGCTCAGGTGTAATTTCTAGACCATAAATTAAACGAGAAGCAAGACAAGCCGAACTGGGTTTGTTCCATACAGGTAAATCCCATTTTTTAGCCAATTGACGAATTTCTTGTTTGGTGATGTGTAATTCTAAAAAAGGAGATTTTGTAAAAGCAAACTCTTTTAAAGCAAGCATACCTGGACGATAATCACTAAGGTCATCGGCATTAGAACCTTCTAAAAGATATTGATAATTATGTTGATGGCAAAATTTTTCTAATAGATTAAATCGATGGATATGACAGTGATAACAACGCATTTTGTCATTGAGGGTAAAAGCTTTATTAGCTAAGTCATCAATAGTAGCTAAGTGATGTTTAATACCAATTTGTTTAGCTACTTTTTGAGCATCGATTATTTCTTCTTTAGACATTAAAGGAGAAATAGCAGTGATGGCAATAGCTTTGTCACCAAGAGCGATTTGACAGGCTTTGGCTAGGAGAGAACTATCTACACCCCCAGAAAAAGCAACCGCTACGGATGAGTAAGATTTTAATAATTGAATTAATTGATGTTCTTTATTCATGATGAAATTCCTCATTTGCTAAAAATAATGCAGTTTGTTGAATAATTTTTAATGGTAGATTATGTTTTTGAGCAAGTTGTTTACAATCTTCATATTCTGCTGAAATATTTAAGATTTTTTGTCCTTTTTTAGCTAATTTGCATTTCACTTTACCATATGGTGTATCAACAATTTTTATTTCACGATTCAGACTATAGCGAGTAACTATTTCTTCACGAATTCCTAATGTAGAAGTTTCTGCAAAGATGATATCTAAACATATTTGTTTGTGCTCTGGACGAATAAGTACAGATAAAGTATTGGCACTACGAGATTTTTTCATATAAATAGGAGTAAGCCAGACATCAAGAGCGTGATTTTCAAATAATTTTTGAGAAATATATTCATAATTTTGGGGATTAAAATCATCAATATTACAAGATAGAATAGATAATTGTTCAATAAGATAATCGTTCATAAAAACACCTTTTATATAATTTAATATTAATTATATATTAAAGGAGAATTATTATTAATACAAGGTTTGATTATAAAATAAAAGGCTTAGTTTTAGAGGAGTAATCTTTAAAACTAAGCCTTTCGCGATTTATTAAATTTTTTTACTGTTATAAATAGATTATAACAAGATAGGGGCAACAACGAATCCTAAAGCAACAGAGATAACAATTGTTAAAACACCAGGAATAAAGAATGGATGATTAAATACATATTTACCAATACGAGTAGTACCCGTATCATCCATTTGTACTGCACCTAATAACGTTGGATATGTCGGTAAGACAAATAATGCAGAAACAGCAGCAAAAGAAGCAACAATAATAGGAACAGCAGAATTATTTTCAGGAGTAATACCTAAAGCAATAATAACAGTTGGAATCAAAGCTTGAGCAGTAGCTGCTTGGGAGTATAAAAGCATACTAGCAAAGAATAAAGCTACGGCTAATAAGAATGGATAAGCTACAATAAGATTAGAAGCTAATAATTTAATTTCAGGAATATGACCTTTAACAAAAGTATCACCTAACCAAGCAACACCTAAAACGCAAACACAGGCAGAAAGACCAGCTTTAAATGTACTAGTATTAACAAGATCTGCTGTTTTAATTTTGCAAAGAAGAGCAATAATAGTAGCAATGAATAACATAAAGCTGATAATAGCATCGTTACGAGGTAAAACAACAGGATCAATCCAAGCAATATTTTTGGAAATAGCTGTTGCATATAATACGATTGCGATAACGCCGATTAAGAAAATCCATACAGAAAGTTTTGCACCGTCGCGTAGAGGTTTTTTTTCATCAGCTTGAGTAATAGGAGTAACTTGACCAAGTTTTAATCTTTCTTGGTAAACAGGGTCAGAAGATAAATCAATATTGGAGAATTTTGTCATAATGAATGCTGTAATCATACAACCGAGGAATGTTGTTGGAATACAGATGGCTAATAACATTGGATAAGAACAACCAAATGGTTCTAAGAAGCCACTCATTGCTACAACAGCAGCGGATACTGGGCTGGCAGTGATAGCGATTTGGCTAGCAACAACGGAAATTGAAAGAGGAATAGATGGTTTAATATTTTGTCCTTTAGCAACTTCAACAATTACAGGAATCATAGAAAATGCTGTATGACCTGTACCAGCAAAGATAGTTAAAAAGTAAGTAATAGCTGGAGCAAGATAGTTGATGTGTTTTGGATTACGACGAAGAGTTTTTTCGGCAATACGTACTAAGTAATCAAGACCACCAGCTAATTGCATTGCGGAGATTGCACCAATAACGGACATGATGATGAGGATAACGTCCCAAGGAATTTGACCAGGGTTTAAGCCAAGAAAAATTGTTAAAATAACAACACCTAAACCACCAGCATAACCGATACCCATACCACCGAGTTTAACACCTAAGAAAATTGCACCAAATAGAACGATTATTTGTAGTATCACAAATACATCCATAATAAGGACCTCCTAACAAAATAGTTTGTTATTTTACTCCCATATGAGGAGTTAACATTGTTTCAGGATTTAAGATATTATCAATTTCTTCTTCGCTTAAATATTTACGTTCTAAGCAAATTTCTTTGATAGATTTACCTGTTTGAAGAGCTTCTTTAGCAATGCTAGAAGATTTTTCATAACCAAGATAAGGGTTAAAAGCAGTAACGATACTAATAGAATTCATAATAGCATCATGACAAGCTTTTGGATTTGCAGTTAAATCTTTGATAGCTTTATCAGATAAAGTTTTCATAGCATTTTCAAGTAAGCAAATAGAATTGAATAAAGCATAAGCAATGCCAGGTTCAAAAGCATTAAGTTCGAATTCAGCACGTTCAGCACAAAGAGTAATAGAAGTATCATTACCAATTACTTCATAGCAAGCTTCGCCAACAACTTCAGCAATAACTGGATTTACTTTACCAGGCATAATAGATGAACCAGGTTGCATTTTTGGTAAGTTGATTTCACCTAAACCACAACGTGGACCAGAATTCATTAAACGAAGGTCATTTGCGATTTTGCTTAAACGGACAGCAGCTGCTTTGATTGTACCACTAACATATACAAAATCAGCAGTATCTTGAGTTGCAGCAATAAAGTTTTCAGCAGCTTTGAAATCTATATTAGTGATTTCTTGTAATTTTTTTTCGAAAACATTTTTATAATCAGGATGACAGTTAATACCAGTACCAATTGCAGTAGCACCCATATTTAAGAAGGTCATAGATTCACGAGCCAAAGTTATTTGTTTGATAGAGCTTTCAATATAGCAAGCAAAGGCTTTGAATGTATTGCCTAAAGTAGTAGGTACAGCATCTTCAAGTTCAGTACGACCCATTTTTAAAACATGTTCAAATTCTTTAGATTTTTTGAGTAAACTAGATTGTAATTCTTCCATAGCTTGAAGAAGTTCAGTTAATTTACCATAAGCGGCTACTTTTATAGAGCTTGGATAAGCATCATTTGTAGATTGACTAAGATTTACATGGTCATTTGGATGAACAAATTTATATTCACCTTTTTCATGATGAAGGATTTCTAAAGCAATATTAGCAATTACTTCATTAACATTCATATTTGTACTAGTACCAGCACCGCCTTGAATCATATCTACTGGGAATTGGTCAATAAATTCGCCAGCAATAATTTTATCGCAAGCACTAGCAAGTGCATCAGCAATTTCTGGTTTTAATACACCAACTTCTTTATTAGCTAAAGCAGCAGCTTTTTTTACTTGAGCAAAAGCTTGGATAAAGAAAGGATAATTTTGTAATTTTCTTCCAGTCATATGGAAATTGTGCATAGCACGAGAGGTCTGCACACCATAGTACAAATCGTTAGAGATACTCATTTCACCGATAAAATCATGTTCAATTCGTGTAGACATAAAAAACACCTCATTCTTAATTTATAATTACAGTTTATACAGTTGACAATTACTTTAAAGTTACCTATTTATAAAAAATAATATAGTATACAAAATATATAAGTAAAATTATAAATTATAATAATATTTTTTTTAATTTTATTTATACTATATAGATAGAGCAAATAGTGTGCCAAAATAGTGTATATAAATTTTAACTAAGAAAATCAAGATAAAAACAATGAATATCTTTTTTTTTTGAAATGGTGTATAATAACTAATAGTTAGTGTATCGAAATATTGTATTATGTATACAGTATATCAAATTATTTTAGAAAATATTTTGAATAATAGGAATTGAAGTGAGGTTATATGAAACAAATCGAATTAATAAATGAATATGTGATGAATAATTCTAAGGTAAATGATGTATTAAGAGCACTACAAAAAGGAGAAATACCTGGAGTTCAAGCCTCTGATATTTCAGCAACTTTTGGTGTTTTACGCAATAATGCTAGCAGTATTTTGAATTGTTTATTTAGAAAAAACAAAATAATAAAAATTAACAGTAGACCTGTAAAATTTTTAGCGAATTCTATTATACACTATTTTAAAAATCAATACGGTTTACCAGAAAAAAACATATATACTATACAAGAATTAAAAAAATATTTGTTAGATGGAGAAATTCAAGAAAAAAAAGATGCTTTTGCTAGTTTGTGTGGTTGGAATGGTAGTTTAAAATATCAAATTGAGTTGGCAAAATCGGCAATTGCTTATCCACCAAAAGGATTACATACACTAATTTTAGGAGAAAGTGGTGTAGGTAAAAGTGCAATTGCTAAAGCTATGCATGAATATGGAAAACAAGTTTATAAAAATGAGAATTATCCGTTTATACCATTTAATTGCGCTGATTATGGAAGTAATCCGCAATTATTGTTATCACAATTATTTGGACATGTTAAAAATGCTTTTACAGGAGCGGATAAAGATAAAATTGGTTTAGTAGAAAAGGCTGATGGAGGGATTTTATTTTTAGATGAAGTGCATAGATTACCGCCAGAAGGTCAAGAAATGTTATTTATGTTGATGGATAAGGGCGAATATAATCGTTTAGGTGATACTATTAGACAAAAAAGTAAAGTACTGATTATTGCTGCCACAACAGGTATGCCAAGTAAAGTTTTATTAAAGACTTTTACACGAAGAATACCTATAGTTATTAAATTATCGTCATATCGTGAAAAACCTATTTTAGAAAAAACGATGATTATAGAAAAGTTTTTAATAGATGAGTCAATTGCAATAAATAAAACGTTATATGTAGCTCCAATAATTTTTAAAGCATTAGTAGAAAATAGTTATAGTGATGGTAATGTGGGTAAATTATTATCTGATGTAAAACTTTTTTGTGCAAGAGCATATTATGAATATATTCAAGGTAAGCCGGAGATAAAATTAGATAAAACATTATTATTAGAAGAATTTGATCAGATATATCAAAGTGATATTACTAAAAATGATAAATTTTGGTATAGTATAGAAAAAGTTTTTCCTAAAGGAATACCAATACTTCCTAAAAAGGTAAGTAAAAATTTTATAAGATGTAATAACAGTATTTTTTACAAAGCTATTATCAGAAAAATAACGAGATTAACTAAAGAAGAAATTGAAGAAATACCATTTAAAAAATTATTTTATTATGAGAAAAATGCGTATTTAAAGATGGGGAATAATTGTTTTTCGAAGCAAGATGTAAGTTTATCGATGTTACAGAAAAATTGTTTAATTAAAGATTTAAATAGTAGTGTACATTTTATTGATTTAGTTAAATCGGTGATGAATGTAAATTTTGCTTCTAAAACTTATTTGACGTTAGGTGTATGGCTGACTACTATAGAAAAATCAAATTATCAAGAATTAAATAAATTAGAACATATAAAAAATAAAGATGTATTTATAAAAAAAGTAGCTAAAAATTTAGCGAATGAGTATAAATTAAGTAAATTGTGGTGGCAAAATTATTGTCAAAGAGAAAATATTCATTATAATAATTTTGTTTCAGCACTTACGGCTTTATGGCTTAATTGTTGTATTGAATAAAAAAAGCAAGGGATTTCCCTTGCTTTTTTATTAACGCATATGATTAATCATACTAGCTAAACGACCAGCGCCAAAACCATTATCAATATTCATTACAGCAATACCAGATGAACAACTATTTAACATAGAAAGAAGTGCTGTAAGTCCATTAAATGCTGTTCCATAACCTACACTAGTAGGTACAGCAATCACCGGTTTATTAGCAAGACCACCAACAACACTAGCTAAAGCACCTTCCATACCTGCAACTACGATAATTACATTAGCTTGTTTGATTAAATTTTGCTTGCTAAGTAAACGATGAATACCAGCAACGCCGACATCGAAGCAATATTTTATTTTATTGCCCATTAATTGAGCGGTGAGACCGGCTTCTTTAGCTACGGGAATATCACTAGTGCCAGCTGTCATTATAAGAATAAAACGTTTATCATCAATAGCTGTGGTATCTCTATCTATATAAATAATACGAGCTTTGGAATCGTATTTAGCTGTTTTTATTTTTGTTAAAACAGCATGATAATTTTCTAAACTAGCACGTGAGGCAATAATATTTTGATTACTATGAGCATAAAGATTGGCAAAAATATCGGTTATTTGTTCATTAGTTTTACCAGCACAATAGATAACTTCAGGAAAACCTTGTCTTTGTGTTCTATTATGGTCAATTTTAGCAAAGCCAATATCTTCGAAACCTTGAGAATTGGTTTGTATTTTGTGTAAAATGGTTTCTTCTTGAATACTTCCTTGTTTATAAGCATGAAGTAAATCTAATAATTCAATCGTTTCCATAGTATATCAAAACCTCGTAATTTTTGTAATTATTCTTTAGAAGCTTGTTTCTTTTTTTTCCAGCGGAGATAGTAATAAATGCAGATAAGTACCAAAATACCGCTAACAATTAAGCTGGCTTCATGACCGACAGCTAACATAGCTTTCCAATTTTCACCTAGAATCATACCTATATATAAAATAAGAATAGTCCAAGGTAATGAACCGAGGAAAGTATAAATGATAAATTTTTTCATATTAATTTTAGCAAATCCAGCAGGCAGAGAAATGAATGTACGTACTACTGGTAATAAACGACTAAAAAATACAGCTTTAATACCATATTTATCAAACCATTCTTGAGCGGTATCTACATGAGATTTTTTCATAAAGAAGTATTTACCATATTTATCTACAAATGGTCTACCACCATGAGCACCAATATAATAAGTAATAATTGAACCTAGCATACCACCAATCATACCTGCTACTGTAGCATGGAAAAACTCCATTTGACCTGCAAAAATAAGATATCCAGCAAAACCTAAAATTAATTCACTAGGAATAGGGATACAAGCATTTTCAAGGCCCATAAGTACAGCTACAGCTACATAGCCCCAAGTGTCGATAAAACTCAAAAACATCGTTGAAAATTGTTCCATTAAAGATTAATCCTTTCTGTAAGTAAAAAATAATATATATATATTTTAAACGAAAAATAAAAAAATATCATTAGAGAATTCTAATACTATTATTTTGTTTATTGATATATAATAATAATTTTAGATTAATATAAAGTGAAGATATTAAATGCGTGCAGTAATCCCAAGACACCAAATAACACAAAAATTACAGAAGCAAATATTTTAATAACTCTGTCAGGAATATATTTGTGTAAAGTAGCACCCAAAATAATGCCAAGTCCATCAGCAACTAACATCCCTAGGGTTGTACCTAATAAAATAAGTAGTATATCACTACCGATTTGAGCAGATAAAGCAACTGTAGCGAGTTGCGTTTTATCACCCATTTCAGCTAAAAAGAAAGCTATAGCTACTGTCCAAAAAATATTAAAACGACTTTTTTCAGCATCGTTACCAAGTTCATCATCTTTTAAAATCCATAAGCCAAAGATGATAAAGGCAATAGAAGCAATAATCTCAATTGTTTCTTTTGGAATAAAAGTATTAAGATAAATACCTGCAAAAATAGCTACAAAATGATTTAATATAGTAGCAACTAAAATACCTAACATAACTTTTTTCCAAGGGTATTTTGCAGCAAAAGCCATTGCTAATAACTGAGTTTTATCACCCATTTCAGCAAGAACTACCATAATAAAGGCTGTTGAAAAAGCAAACATAAAAATAATCTCTCCTTAATAAAATTAATAATTAATATTTGGTTTAATTTAGTAGCTAAAAGAGAATAAAAAAAGAGACTTTTAGTATAAAGTGTTGCACGTAGCACAACTCTTTATACTAAAAGTCTCACTATTGATATAATCATCAACGAATAAGCCAGATGAAAAATCATCAGTATGTTGACTTATCCTAAAAAGTTACTCCCTTTTAGTTACAAAACCAATATTATTATATATACAAAAAGTATAATACACAAAAATAGATATTTTGGCAAGTTGTTTTATTTTTTTTGCATAGCGAAATATTCGCGGTCTAAAATACCTAAAATAATTAAATTTTCATAAACGCCATCAGTTAAGATTGTTTCGCGAATAAGTCCTTCACGAACAAGACCTGCTTTTTCGTAGACATGTAAAGCACGGGCATTATGGTCTTTACAATCAAGCCAAGCACGATGAAAATTTAAATCGTCAAAAGCCCAAGATTTGAGCATTTCCAGAGTTTCTTGTCCATATCCATATCCTTTTTTAGCTAAGATAATGCGAGTCCATTCAATTTCTTTGGAAGGATTATCAAGGCCTGCAATCATTAAAAATCCTACTTTTTCATGTGTATCAAGAGTTTCAATGATAAGGTGCGTTGCTGATGGAGTATCAAGAGTTTGCATATGCACTTCACGTGTATACGGAATAACATATTTGGCATTTTCTGGAATGTATTCTACTTCCATGATATAGTCCATATCTTCAATTGTAGCTTGACGAAATCTTAAATTTTTACCTGTTTTTATAATTTTTTCCATATATAAAACCACCTTTATTAACAAAATAAATAAATTTTTTACCAAAAAATGTAAACTTATGCAATTTTTTAACTGACAGTTTATCAAAATTATAGTATACTTTTCGTAGTAGTTCAAATAGGAGGTATCTATGAGTCAATTTTTAAATTTTGAACATTTACTTGATATATTATTAGTTCCAATCTGTATACAAATTGGTGCATTAATGATTGGTTATTCAATTAATAGATTAATTAGTCGTTATTTACACAGTAACGTAGATAGAGAATCTTGGAAATACATTTTTGTTAATGCTGTGAAAGGGTTACCTATTTCATGGTGTTCAGGTGTAGGTCTTTACTGGACAATAAATAGTTTAAACATTCCACCAACAGTTAATAAATTATTATCATATTTATTATTTGCGGTGATTATTTTTACATTAACCCGAGTAGTTGCTCGAACTTTATCAGGAATTATAGATTTTTATACAATGCGTTCTGCGCAAAATATGCCAAAAACATCATTATTGAATAATGTTATTAATTTTGTAGTGTATGCTATTGGCTTTTTGATTGTTTTGCAGTATTATGGTATTTCTGTAACACCAATTTTAACAGCTTTAGGTGTTGGTGGTATGGCGGTAGCTTTAGCACTTCAAGATACTTTAGCGAATGTTTTTGCAGGACTTCATTTAATTTTATCAAAACAATTACGCTTAAATGATTATATAAAATTAAGTTCTGGCGAAGAAGGTAGGGTTTCAGATATTACCTGGCGTTTTACTACTTTACAATCTGTGAGTAATAATGTTGTAGTAGTGCCAAATCAAAGTATTGCCAAAGCAATTATTATAAATTACAGTATGCCTCGTCAGGATATAACTGTTAGCGTTGGTATAGGTGTAAGTTACGATAGTGATTTAGAAAAAGTAGAAGCTGTATCAATAAGAACAGCAAAAGAAGTGTTGGCTAAATTAGATCCTGAGGTTACTGCAGAACCTGTGGTGAGATTTAATTTATTTGCAGATTCTAGTATTAATTTTAATGTGATTATGCATGTGAGTGAATTTACTAATCAATATATAGTAAAACATGAATTTATTAAGGCTATTACAAAAGAGTTTAGAAAAGAAAATATAGATATTCCATTCCCGATCAGAACTATTATTAATGGTAAAGATTAAAAAAGATATAGTTATGTTATCATAAAAAATTTTTATGGTAATCAGTGAATAAAATAATTAGAGAATATTTAATTAAGGTCTTTTTATTTTGTGAGAGATTTGGTAATATATAGTTAAATAATACAAAAATGCGCGGTTTTTAAGGAAAATGGAGAATTTGATTTAAATGAAAGAATTTTTATCTGTTCAAGGTAAGAAATTATTAGTACAGATTTTAATTTGTACATGTATGATAATTGGAGCATGTTTTGTTTTGGATAAATTATACCTGGTTACGGGCGTACTTACAGGATATTTATTGGCTGTGATTTGTGCTTGGGTGATGGCTTATCGTACATGGAAAGCGGCACATTTGTCAGTAGGGAAAGCGAAAGGACAAATGTGGATGAGCTTATTGATGCGTTTGGTCATGATATTTATTATTTTAAGAGCAGCAATATTACAATCAGTAGAGTTGTTTTACACAGTAGCGGGAAGCTTTTTTTTGGCATTTACATTGTATATGATAAATTTGATAATATTTGTTTATCATAAAAATATGGAATGATATTTTAGGGGAATGTTATTTCATATGATAGTTTATGGAAGAAACTGAAAATGTTTTTTCAGAAAATATATAGTAAAGAGAGGTGAGGACACTGTTACTTATGGATTGTATAAGCAACAGTGGAAAAAATGCATGAAATCGGTGTGCGTGAAGTGGTCACCTTCGCAGGTATGGAGTTCAATATTCAAACCTTAGAAATGACCTGGCTAGCAATGGCTATTGTAATTCTCGTTGCATTTTTAGCTACTAGAAGCTTGAAGCTTGTTCCTTCTGGTTGGCAAAATGTAATTGAAATGGTTATTGTATGGCTAAATGAACAAATTGGCGTTACTTTGGGCTCTCGTGGTCAATTAGTAGCACCTTTTTTAATCACGTTATTTTTATTTTTATTGGTTTCAAACTGGATTGGTCTTATTCCAACACTAGCATCGCCAACAAATGACTTAAATACAACTTTAGGTTTAGCTTTATTGGTGATTGCAATGTTGCATGTACTGGGCTTATATTATAAAGGCTTTAATTATATTAAGCACTTTTTCCAACCAGTAGCACCATTTGTAATTATCAATTTGATTGAAGAAATAGCAAAACCTATTACACTTGCCTTCCGTCTATTTGGTAATATTTTAGCAGGGGAAATTTTAATCATTATCTTGTTATTATTAGTGCCAATTTGGATGCCAGTGCCTAGTGTTGTTTGGCTTGCTTTTAGTTTATTTATTGGTGCAGTACAAGCATTTATATTTACTATGTTATCTATGTCTTATTTAGCAAATGCTATGAAAGATGATGAGCATTAATATTTATGGCTAATCCCCATAAATGTTGATATAAGATTATCAAAGATAGTCTTAAGGTTAATTTAATTTATTTATTTATTTTAAGGAGGATTTATTTTATGGAAAACGCAATTATGGTTATGGCAGCATTGATTGGTGCAGGTATTACAATGGGTCTCGCTTCCATTGGTGCAGGTATTGGTGATGGTTTAGTTACTTCTAAATTTATCGAAGGTATTGCTCGTCAACCAGAAGCAAAAAATACTTTATTCATGAACACTCTTATCTCTGTAGGTTTAATCGAAGCTATGCCTATCATTGCAACAGTTATTGCATTGATTATGCTTTATGCTAACCCACTTATTAAATAATTTGGGATAAACATTTATTTTGGATGTTTAAATGCATAAGGGGGCAATAAATTGATTGATATCAATATGACGATTGTGGCTCAAGTGCTTAACTTCCTTATTTTGGTACTAATTTTAAAAGTAGTAGCATATAAGCCTGTTATGAAAATGCTTAAAGAGCGTGAAAATAAAATCGCAAGAAGCATTGATGCCGCAGAAGCAGATGAACAAAAGGCTAAAGAATTGCTCGCTGAGTATAATAAACAATTAGCTGATGCTCGTATAAAAGCTCAGGAAATTGTAGATAAAGCAACAAAACGTGCACAAGAAGAACATGATAGCATCGTTGCTGAAACTAGACTCGAAATCGAGCAAATGAGAAAAGCCGCAAAAGAAGATATCGCTAGAGAACGTGAACGTGCAGCAATGCAGTTACGTGGCGAAATGGTAGCACTTTCCATGCAAGCAGCTGGTAAAATTATTGCTGCAAATATGGATAATAAAGCAAACGAAAAAATGGTTAGTGATTTCATTAATCAATTAGATAAAGATAAAATGGGTGGATTGCCATGCTGAATTTACAGTTAGCAAAAAAATATGCTGTGGCAATGTTTGAGTTAGCCCAAGAAGAAAATAAACTGGTAGAATATGGTGAGCAATTAGCTCAAATTAATGAGTTATTTAAAAGCCAACCAGAATTAAAAGCTTTTATGGGTAATCCACAAATACAGCCAACAGTAAAAAAGGAACTGCTAAATAAAGTTTTTGGTAGCGATATTGAAAAATCAGTACATAATTTCATATTATTATTGATTGATAAACGTCGCATAGCTTTGATTGAAGAGATAGTCGGTGAGTATGAAGCTCTGTCTAATGAAGTTCGAAATATTGTAGTAGCTCATGTTACTACAGCAGTTGCTATGGAAAAACCACAACAAGAAGCATTAACTGCAAAATTAGAAGCTATTACCGGCAAACATATTGAGCTAAAAACACATATAGATAAATCCATCATTGGTGGTGTCGTAGTAAAATTAGGCGATAAATTAATTGATGGTAGTGTAACTAGCAAAATTAAATCTTTAGGAAAGCAGTTAATGGCAAATTAAGTTATTTAAGTGGGGTGACAGAGTCGTTATGAAAATGAATCCAGAAGAAATAACAGCCATTATCAAAGATCAAATTAAAAATTATAACGTTGATTTAAATGTTGATGATGTGGGTACTGTTATTGAAATCGGTGATGGTATAGCACATATTCATGGCTTAGATAAAGCGATGGCAGGGGAACTGCTTGACTTTGGTAATGATATATATGGTATGGTTCTAAACTTAGAACAAGACAATGTCGGTGCCGTTTTATTAGGTGGCGACACAAAAATTAAAGAAGGAAATATTGTAAAACGTACTGGTAAAATCATGCAAGTACCTGTTGGGGAAAATATGATTGGTCGTGTTGTTGATGCTTTAGGTCGTCCAATTGACGGTAAAGGCGCTATTCATACAACACAAACTCGTCCAATTGAATATCCAGCTCCTGGTATTGCTGATAGAAAATCAGTAAAAGAACCTTTACAGACTGGTTTAAAAGCTATTGACGCACTTGTACCAATTGGTCGTGGTCAGCGTGAACTTATCATTGGTGACCGTGGTACTGGTAAAACTGCTATTGCTGTAGATACAATTCTTAATCAAAAAGGTCAAAATTGTATTTGTATCTATGTAGCTATTGGTCAGAAAGCTTCTACTATCGCTCGTGTAGTAAAAACTTTTGAAGATCATGGTGCAATGGATTACACAATTGTTGTAGCAGCTACTGCATCTGATAGTGCACCACTTCAATATATGGCACCATATTCTGGTGTTGCTATGGGTGAACACTTTATGTATCAAGGTAAACATGTACTTTGCGTATATGATGACCTTTCTAAACATGCTACTGCATACCGTGCAATGAGCTTACTTTTACGTAGACCACCAGGACGTGAAGCATATCCAGGGGACGTATTCTACTTACATTCTCGTCTTCTTGAACGTGCTGCAAAATTAAATGATGAATTAGGTGGCGGTTCTATTACAGCTCTTCCTATTATCGAAACATTAGCAGGTGACGTATCTGGTTATATTCCAACTAACGTTATCTCTATTACAGATGGTCAGATTATGTTACAGACTGAAGCATTCTACTCTGGTATTCGTCCAGCTATTGATGTTGGTCTTTCCGTATCTCGTGTAGGTGGTAGTGCTCAGATTAAAGCAATGAAACAGATTGCAGGTCGTATGCGTTTGGATCTTGCCCAGTATCGTGAACTTGCAGCATTTGCTCAGTTTGGTTCTGACCTTGATAAATCTACAAAAGAACAATTAGACCGTGGTGTACGTATGGTTGAAACATTAAAACAAGCACAGTATTCTCCACTAAAAGTTGAAGAACAGATTCTTGTTATTTATACAGCTGTACGTGGCTTCTTAAGCGATATTCCTGTTGATCAAGTTGTTAATTTCCAACGTGATTACCTCAAATTTATGAATTCTAATCACCCAGAAATTGGACAAACAATTGTTGAACAGAAAAAATTAGATGAAGCATTAGAAGCATCTATTAATAAAGCAATTGAAGAATTTAAATCCACATATTCCTATAATAAATAAGCAGTGAGGTGATTTAATTGGCTAGTTTACAGGACATACGCCGCAGAATAAAAAGCGTAAAAAGTACACAGCAAATCACTAAAGCAATGAAAATGGTTGCTGCTGCTCGTTTACGTCGTGCCCAGGAAGCGGCTGTATCCAACCAACCTTATGCTGAAAAAATGTATGAGGTTATTGCCGATGTAGCCTCTAATGCAGGAAGTTTTTCACATCCTCTGCTAGAAGTACGTGAAGAAGGTAAGACTTTATATGTTGTTTTAGCTTCGGATAAAGGTCTTGCAGGTGCTTATGCTAGTAATGTTTTTAAAGAAACTATAGCTCATATTGAAAAAAAATCTAATACATCTATTATTACAGTAGGTCGTCGTGGAAAAGAATATTTTGGATCTCGTAAATATGATGTGTTAAATTCTTATATGGGATTTACAGAACGTCCTGAATATGAAGATGCCCGTAAAATTGCTGTAGAAATTATGGAGCAATTTAATAAAGGCAGTTATAAAGAAGTATATTTAGTATATACAAAATTTGTATCAGCTATTTCAGCCGTTCCACAAACAATAAAATTATTACCATTTACAGCACCAGAGGCCTCCGATAACAAGCCTACTGCTGAATATATTTATGAACCATCTGCACAGTCTGTGCTTGGTTATTTATTGCCGCAATATATTATTACAACAATATATGCGTCATTATTACAATCAGCAGCAAGTGAACTAAGTTCACGTATGAATGCGATGAGCAATGCTACAGATAATGCTGAAGAACTCATCTCTAAACTTGATTTGCATTATAATAAAGTACGTCAGGCTGGTATTACTCGCGAAATTACAGAAATCGTGGGTGGTGCAGAAGCTCTGAAGTAAGGAGGTTTCACCTAAGTGGCAAAAGGTAAAATTGTACAGGTTATTGGACCTGTTGTTGATATAGAATTTCCGGCAGAATCTTTGCCAGGAATTTTAAATGCGGTAACTATCAAAGGTAAATCTGGGGATATCGACATTGATTTAGTTGTTGAAGTTATGCAGCATTTGGGTGACAATGTTACTCGTTGTATTGCTATGAGTTCTACTGATGGTTTAACTCGTGGTATGGAAGCTGAAGATACAGGCGCTCCGATTAAAGTTCCAGTAGGGGAAGCAACTCTTGGTCGTGTATTTAACGTACTTGGTAAAACTGTTGACCATGATGATACTCCTGTAGGAAATAAAGAAGCTTGGCCTATTCATCGTCCAGCTCCAAAATTTGATGATCAAGAAACATCTACACAGATTTTAGAAACTGGTATCAAAGTAGTTGACCTTATAGCACCATATTCTCGTGGTGGTAAAATCGGTTTGTTCGGTGGTGCAGGTGTAGGTAAAACAGTTCTTATCATGGAACTTATCCATAATATTGCAACTCAACATGGTGGATATTCTGTATTCTCTGGTGTTGGTGAACGTACTCGTGAAGGTAATGACCTTTGGTCCGAAATGAAAGAATCTGGCGTTATTGATAAAACAGCACTTGTTTATGGTCAGATGAATGAACCACCAGGAGCTCGTATGCGTGTAGCTCTTACTGGTCTTACTATGGCTGAATATTTCCGTGATGTTCAAAATCAGGACGTATTATTATTCATTGATAATATTTTCCGTTTTATTCAGGCTGGTTCTGAAGTATCCGCACTTTTAGGTCGTATGCCATCTGCCGTTGGTTATCAGCCAACACTTGGTACAGACGTAGGTGCTCTTCAAGAACGTATTACATCTACTAAAAAAGGTTCTATTACTTCTGTACAGGCAGTATATGTTCCTGCCGATGACTTAACTGACCCTGCTCCAGCAGCAACATTTGCTCACTTGGATGCAACAACAGTATTATCTCGTCAAATCGCAGAACTTGGTATTTATCCAGCTGTTGATCCACTTGATTCTACTTCTCGTATTCTTGACCCACATGTAATTGGTGAAGATCATTATGAAGTAGCTCGTGGTGTTCAGGCTATCTTACAGAAATATAACGAACTTCAAGATATTATCGCTATTTTAGGTATGGAAGAATTATCTGATGAAGATAAACTTACTGTAGCTAGAGCTCGTAAAATCCAGAGATTCTTATCTCAGCCATTCTTTGTTGCTGAACAGTTTACTGGTACACCAGGTAAATATGTACCATTAAAAGAAACTATTCGTGGCTTTAAAGAAATTTTAGCAGGTAAATATGATGACTTACCAGAAAGTGCATTCTACATGGTAGGTAGCATCGACGAAGTTATTGAGGCAGCAAATAAAATGAAGAAGGAGGGATAATTTATGGCTAAAATAAAGCTAGAAATTATTTCTCCCAATAAACTTGTTTATAGTGCAGATATTGACATGTTGATTGTACGTTCTATTGCAGGTGATTTAGGTATTATGCCAAAACATGCTCCGCTACTTGCTGGGCTTGTACCACATGCAATGAGAGCTATAATTGATGGTACAGAAAATCTTATAGCTGTAAGTGGTGGCTTTATTCAGGTTTTACCTGATAAAATTATTGTTTTAGCTAGTGCGGCTGAACTTCCTATTGAGATTGATATCAATAGAGCAAAACAGGCATATGAACGTGCACAGAAACGTTTAGATAGTTTTAAACAAAGCCCACAAGAACATCGAGATGTTGATACTCTTCGTGCTAAAGCTGCTTTAGAACGTGCGAAAGCAAGACTTAAAGCTACTAAAACAGATATTGGTTAATATTAATTAGTTTTATGTAAAAAACGGTTGTAACTATTTAGCTACAACCGTTTTTATTATAATAAGGTGATATAATGATTTTTGGAAATATAGAAAAAGTTGATATAAAGCAATTTGATGAATCTATACAATATTGTATAAATTATTTTAAACAACATGATTTAATAAATTATACTCCTGGTACGTATGCTACAGATGAAAATAATATTATTTTTCGTATTGACGAATACGAAACGCAAATAGCTCAAGAAAGATTTTGGCAAGCACATAAAACTCATAAAGATGTGTATATTTTATTGCGAGGAACAGAACGTATAGATGTAAATATAGCGGAGCAAAAATCGTATCATTATGATAAATTAAGTGATATTTTAATGCTTGAAGAAGCAAAACCCACCAATATAAATTTGTTATTAAATCATGGCGATTTTTTGATTTGTAATCCCAATGAAGCACATAAAACTGGTATTCATGTGGAATTAAAAAATGTATTTAAAGTTGTTTTATTTAAGATAGGACAAAAATAAAAAAAGAGCAATCATTGATTGCTCTTTTAATAGTTAAAATTATTTTACTACAGTAACGTTTACTGCACGAAGTTTGCTAGCATCGCGGCTATCAGCTTCTGTATCGAAAGTAACTTTTTGACCTTCTTCTAAAGTTTTGAAACCATCAGAGTTGATAGCGGAGAAATGAACGAATAAATCTCCAGATCCGTCATCGTTAGTAATAAAGCCATAGCCTTTACCAGAATTAAACCATTTAACTGTACCAGTTCCCATTGTGAAATCCTCCTTAGGATAATAAAATATAAATCAGTGTAGAGGTCAAACTAAAAAACACATAAGAATCTCCTACACTTTTTTAGAGGAGGACTAAGACGTGACTTTAATTGTGTTCCCAAACAAGACTGAATAGGTTAATAGTAGCACGTTAGATGATATTTGTCAATTTATAAAACTTTTCAATACTTAAAAGTTTCATAAAAGATAAATAATTTTAAATAGCTTTTTCGTCAATAGCTGTTTCAAGTGCGATTTTAATCATATCATCAAAAGATTGTTCTCGTTCTTTGGCTGTAGTTTCTTCTCCAGTAAATAAATGATTACTTACAGTAAATATGCCAAGTGCTTGCACATTATGACGAGCAGCGAGCATATAAAGTGCAGATGTTTCCATTTCAACAGCAAGACAACCATATTGAATAAGTTTTTGAAGGTCGACTTCTTCATCATAGAAACGGTCTTGGCAATAAACGTTGCCGATTTTTACTGGGATATTTAATTTTTTTGCATGATGATAAGCTTTACCAAGTAATTCAAAATCAGCAAGTGGGGAATAATGCATACCATCGCCGAAAGTACGTACGATAATACCACTATCAGTTGTAGTTCCTTGAGCAATAACTACATCGCGAACGTGAACATTATCTTTTAAACCGCCACAAGTACCTACACGGATTAATTTTTTTGCGTGATAATCACAAATTAATTCATGAGCGTAAATAGAAATGGAAGGAATACCCATGCCTGTACCTTGAATTGATACTTTATGACCTTTGTATGTTCCTGTATAACCAAACATATTACGAATATGATTATAACAAACAGGGTTTTCTAAAAATTTTTCAGCGATATATTTAGCACGTAATGGGTCACCTGGAAGTAATACTACGTCTGCAATTTCACCGATTTTTGCCTGAATATGATTGCTCATAAAAAAACCTTCTTTCTGTAAATACATAGAATATATATAAATTTTATCACATAAAATAAAAAAAATGCAGGAAAATATCCTGCATTTTTATTTTAGCAATGTTCAATAGTAGAGCCTAAATATTTAGAAACGATTTCTACAGCACAATAATCGCCACACATAGAGCAAGCAGTAGTACCTTCTGCGTTACGAGCAGAACGTTTTTTACGAGCAGTTTCAGGGTCAATGGATAAATTCATTTGAGCTTCCCAATCAAGTTTTTTACGAGCTTTAGCCATGTTTAAATCCCAATCTCTAGCTCCTGGTACATTTTTGACAATATCAGCAGCATGAGCAGCAATTCTAGTAACAATAACGCCATCTTTTACATCTTGTTCATTTGGTAATGCTAAATGCTCAGCAGGTGTTACATAGCAAAGAAAATCTGCACCAGCACTAGCTGCCATTGTGCCACCGATTGCAGCTGTAATATGGTCATATCCAGGGGCAATATCAGTAACTAATGGGCCAAGTACATAAAATGGAGCATTATGACAAATGCTTTTTTGCAGTTTCATATTAGTTGCGATTTGGTCAAATGGTACGTGCCCTGGGCCTTCAACCATTACTTGTACGCCTCTATCCCAAGCACGTTTTACAAGTCCACCTAAATTTAAAAGTTCTTGAATTTGTGCATGGTCAGTAGCATCAGCAAGACAACCTGGACGTAAACCATCACCAAGACTCATAGTAACATCGTATTTTGCACAAATATCTAAAATATCATCATAACGTTCATATAATGGATTATTTTTTTCATTATAAAGCATCCAACCAGTGATAAAAGAACCGCCACGACTAACAACATCCATATAACGGCCTTCTGCTTTCATACGATTAATGACATCAAGTGTTACACCACAATGAATAGTCATAAAGTCAGCACCATCTTTGGCTTGTTTTTCAATAGCATGTAATAAATCTTCTTCAGTCATTTTTACTACAGCACCATGAGATTTAATCGCATCAACAGTTGCCTGATAAATAGGCACAGTACCTACCATTACAGTAGAATTATCTAAAATAGCACGACGGGACGCATCAATATTATTACCAGTGCTTAAATCCATAACAGAGTGAGCACCAGCTTGGATAGCAGTATTAAGTTTTGCAACTTCTGGAGCAGGGTCAGGGAATGCGCTAGATGTACCAATATTGGCATTTACTTTAGTGCAAAGACCTTCACCCACACCATAAGGGTGTAAATTTTTATGATTGATATTAGCGCAAATAGCGATAGTACCGTTAGCTACGCGTTCACGAAGTGTATCAATTGGCATATGTTCTTCTTGTGCAACAAGTTTCATTTCATCTGTAATTTTGCCAGCTCTAGCAGCTTGCATTTGTGTTATTGTCATAATTTAGGCCTCCAATAATGAATTAGAAAAAATTTATGGCAAAAAAATAAGCAGATTTACAAAGAAAGTTGCAAATCTGCTGTATAGTCATTTATTTGCCACTTCCCTACGTTGGTGTTAACCAAATCAGGTTCTAAGGGTCGGAAAAATCCTCTCAGCTAAAAAGCCCCCCTAGTGGATTAGTTTGTTATTATAAAATTTTCTTTAATTATAATCTATTTACAAGAAAAAAACAAGAAATTCTTAAGAAAATTAAAGATAAATAAAAAAAGGATATACAAAAGTATATCCTTGATTTTTCATTGGTGCGACTGGCGTGAGTCGAACACGCGGCCCTTCGCTTAGGAGGCGAATGCTCTATCCGTCTGAGCTACAGCCGCAAACTAGGTAAATAAAATTTTAGCATAATTAAAATTATGCTGCAATCTTTTAGTTAATAGGAGCTCCAATAGGGCCAACAGAACCAATTGGATTTGCTACACCGTTAGCAGCTGGAGAAGTTACTGTAGAATTTACAGGTGTTGTAGGCTGAGCCACAGGAGTAGGAGCTACAGGTGTAGAGATATTTTTATTGATTTGATAGCGTGTTACCCAATCAGCATATTTGTTAGCATAATATCTAATTTTTTTGAACTCTACATCTTCAGTGCTTTCTGGAATAATAGAGTGCATATTTTTATCAAGGTTTGGCGTTTTATCAATCCAACCAGTATCAGCAGACCAGAAATTATATTTTAAAGTTCTAGCTGTTAAATTTTGTAAATCATATTCTTTTTTCATGAATTGAATAGAAATTACATTACCATCGCCAGCTTTATTTTCTTGCCAAATCCAAACAATAACATTGTTGCCAATTTGACGCATAGTAGCAGTATCAGCACTACTTTCACCAGAGGCATTACTCCAAAGACCAAGCCAACGAGCATTAGAGATTAGACGGCCACCTTCACCTTTATTGAAGACTTTGTCAACAATCATAGCATAGAATTTTTCATCGAAAGACTGAGAGTTGATATCTTTGTTAATTGGTTTAGCGTGTTTTAGCGTATATAAAGCAGTGCCATCTTTATCATAAAAGATTTCTTCCATATAACGAAGTGTACGGTCTTGAGGATTAATTTGAACACGCGCTAAACTATAAGATAATTGGTTGGGGTCTTTAATTGGTAATTTCATGTTATTGATAGTTTCAGCAGCGCCACCAGGAGCATAACCTGTTTTTATCCAATCCTCAATACATGTTGGAATATTGTTTTCACTAGAAATGGTATTTATTCTAGTAGTAGAAAAATATTTACTATATTTATCATCAGAGTTAATCCAATACCATTCAGAATCAGCAGCAAAACTAATTTGTGTAGATAAAAAACTAATGACCATTAATATAGCAACACAAAGAATGTTTCTTAAATATCGCATAATAAGCACCCTCATTGATAATATTATAAAGTTTACTTCTAATATTATATATTATACCAAAATTTTGCTAGTAAACAATAAGAAAACCCCTAAAATAGGGGTTTTGAAAAATTTTTAATCTTGTTTTAAGGAAAATTTAATATTGATACAAGTACCTTCATTTAATTTACTATTAATAGTTAAATTAGCATGATGATATTCTACAATATGTTTTACAATAGCAAGACCAAGACCTGTTCCTTCAACATTTATTTGAGACCTAGATTTATCAGCACGGTAAAATCTTTCAAAAACATGTGGCAAATCTTCTGTTGAGATACCAATACCAGTGTCTTTTACTTTTAAAATAACAAAGTTTTGTTCTTGTTTTAAACTAATATCGACAGAACCATTATTGTGGTTATATTTGATGGCGTTTTCAATTAAATTAAAAACAAGCTCCTCAATTAGTTGACGAATACCTAAAATATTACAATCTAAACTATCATGAAAATTTAATTTTACTTGTTTATTTAAAGCTTTGTCATTTAAACGTAAAATAACTTGTTTACATATAGCAGAAAGATTAAGGGTTTCTTTCATAAGCGATACATTTTTTTCATCAAGTTGAGATAATTTCATAATATCTTGGACTAAATTAATAAGACGTTGCGCTTCTTTATAGATTTTACTAGCAAATAAAGGAACATCATTACTACGTACCATATTATTTTGAAGTAATTCAGCAAAACCAGAAATCGAGGTAAGAGGTGTTTTTAATTCGTGAGAAACATTGGCGGAAAATTCTTGACGCATTTTTTCAGCCATACGTTTTTCGGTGATATCAACAAATAAAATTAAAGCACCTTTTACTGTGTTATGTTTGGTTACTGGACTGGCAATAATTTGATAAATTTTATTATTGATAGAAAGATAAAATTCTTGACGTTCACCAGTCATGACATTATGTGCTGCTTGATATAATGTATCATTTTTAATAAATGTGAATAAATTTTTGTCAGTATAATCGATTTTTTCCGCTTCTAAAATATCTAAAACACTATGATTAATAGCTAAAATTTTATAATTATGATTGATTAAAATTAAACCTTCTTCAATATTATTAATAATCATAGTGAATTCTCGTTGTTGATTTTTTAGTGCTTTCATTTGTTGATGGATTTGTTCATTTTGATTTTCTAGGCGAATTAACATAGGATTTAGTTCGTCGTAGAGGTCATTCATGATAGGATATTCTAGATTAATATTATTGATAGGAGCTACGATATTTTTGGCCATACGTCGAGCAGCCAGTAAAGAGATGACATAAATAAGTAACATCATAGCCAGTAAAATAGGTAAAATTTCTTGAATCATATCATAAGCATTAATATTATTTCTAGATAAACGTAAAATAGAACCATCATCAAGTTTTACCGCATAATAATAAGTATTAGTACCTAGTGTAGTCGATATGCGATAAGCCTCGCCAACATTATTTTGAATAGCAGCTTGGATTTCTTCACGAGATAAATGATTTTCCATATTAGAATAGCTGGTGGTATTATCGAAAAGAACTACGCCATTAGAGTCTATCCAAGTAATGCGAGTTTGGGTATGTGTGCTTTTTAATAATTCTATAGGGTCAGTAACTCGGTGATTGAAAACATAAGTTAAATATGTGGATTCATCACGAACCTCGCCTTTAGTATTTTCAAAAAATAGAGGATAAGACAAAGTTAAAGTTAAAAGAAAAGTGCAAATAACAGAAATAGAGATTAAAAAACACATATAATTAAAGATTTTTTGTTTCATTGTTGTAAGCATTTAATCTATAATTTTATAACCGACACCACGAATAGTTTCGATTAATTTACTAGCCTTTCCTAATTTATGGCGAAGTGTTTTGATATGAACATCGACAGTACGTGTTTCAGCCGCATAATTATAATCCCAAACTTCATCCATGATTTTATCACGAGAAATAACAATGTTTTTATTTTTTAATAGATAGTAAAGTAATTCAAATTCTTTAAGTGTAAGAAAAACTTCTTCATTATCTACGTAAACTTTATGAAAATCATGATTTAAAACAAGAAGACCATTGCCAGCAGATAAACTAGAATCAATTTTTTCTTTAGTAGAAGTAATTTTTGAACTACGGCGTAATACTGCTTTAATACGAGCGATTAATTCCATAACGCCAAATGGTTTGGTTACATAATCATCAGCACCATTATCAAGGCCTGTAATTTTATCATATTCACTGCCACGAGCTGTGAGCATAATAACAGGAACATGTTGTGTTTTAGTATTTTTACGAATTTCTTTTAAAATTTCTACGCCATCAATACCAGGAAGCATGATATCTAAAAGAATTAAATCAGGAACATTTGTTTTTAATACAGGAAAAAAATCTTCAGCACTTAAAAATCCCATAGCTTCAAAACCAGAGGATTGAAGTGCATAGATGACTAATTCACGAACACTTTCGTCATCTTCAACACAATAAATTTTTTGCATATAAACACCCCATTAACCAATATATAATAAAAGAAATCAATAATAGTTATTTTATATTTATCAGTATAATTTTTTTTAATAATCATAACAAGTAAAGATTGCATATTTTACATATATTTTACATTAATGAAATAAAATGAAAACAATATTTATATTCACTATTATTATAGAATAAAAAATATAACTAAAAAAGCATTGTCTTACTAAAAAGTAAAACAATGCTTTTTTAGATGCCCATAATGCCGTTATCTTTTATTCGCCTAGACCTGCTTGTTGCAGGTGGGTACTCTGGATAAAAGGTTTGCTATTCGTTCAAAGACGATGCAGCAGCCACAAGTATCACAATCGAATTCCCGTTTAGAAAGAGTAAGGTTAGACAATATAAAAAGACATACGCACATTGCAGGCATATCCGTTATTAACTGTTAATATAATAGCACAAAGAGAAAATCTATGCAAGATAAACTTAGAGTGTAAAATTAAAATGACTTGCACAGATTAAAGCCCTCAGTTAAAATAAGTATAACGTTATTGATTAAAGAAGGGATTTTATTTATGGAAAATATTTATAGTGTAGCTATTTCTTGTCATAGTGATTTAGGATATATGGAATATGATGAAAAAGCCAAAACAGTAAATATAGTATTAGCAAATGAAATAGCAAAACAAAAAGTAGACGAATTTTTGCATAGTGAATTGACATTGCAAGTACCACATGAAACCTTGCATGATTTTACAACAATCACAATTAATCCGTTAGATGATGTAGAAACATTTCAATTAGCTCTTACTCGTTTATGGGAAACAACAAACGTACATGTTGATTGGAGTAGACCAGTTGATTATGTAAAAAACGGTATTCGTAGCTTAAAAGATTTATAAGATAACTAGAAACTACATTTAGTATTGAGTTTAAATACAATACTAAATGTAGTTTTTTATTTAGATATTATTTAATTTTGTCCTAAATGATTAAAGACTTAATAATATATCTTAAGATTGAAATAGTACATATTTCTACCCTATAATTTAAGTATAGAAGTAACCGGTTATTTTAAATTTACAGGGGATTAATTATATGAAAATAAATGAACGTTCAATATTTATAATTAATAAACTTGTACAAAATGATGCTTATATAACAGCTAGTGAAATAGCGAATCAAATAGGTGTTAGTATAAAAACTATAACTAGACAATTAGTTGAAGTTGAAAAAATTATAGGGGATTTTGATTTAGAATTAGAGCGAAAAACCAGTAAAGGTATGCGACTTATTGGTGATGAAAAGCAAAAACAAAAATTATTAGAATTTTTACAAGTAAAAAATATTCATGAATATTCACCGATAGAACGTCAAAATATAATTTTAAGTCAATTACTTAAAAATCAAGAACCAATAAAATTAATAAGTTTAGCTAAATTATTAGATGTAACTGAAGCTACAATTAGTAATGATTTAGATAAATTAGCACCATGGATTAATAAAATGAATATGGATTTAGTCAGAAGACCTGGCTTGGGAATTTATTTAGAGGGATTAGAAAAAGATATAAGAAAAGCAATAATTAATCATATTTATGAAAATATCCAGGAAGAAGATATATTAACACTTTTATATAATAAGCAAGAACAAGAAATTATAAATGAAGCAGATAAATTTTTATTAGATTTAGTAGACAAAAACATTATTCAACAAGTAGAACAAGCTGTAAATAAAGTATTATTAAAAAACTATAATGTGTCTATGATAGATTTTTCAGCGTTAGTAGTGCATTTAACATTAGCAGTACAAAGATTATTAAAAGGTGAAATTATTAATATTGATAATAAATTTTTGGAGCAATTACAAACTAAGTATGAATATACGATTGCGAATAAGATAAGTGAAAGTATAGCAAAAACATTTCAGGTAAAGGTGCCTGAAAGTGAGACAGCATATATTACAATGCATCTTTTAGGAGCAAGGAGCTTATATCAAGAAAGTTTAACAACACAATATGATAATTTTTTATTAATAAAAATAGCAAAAGCGATTATTGCTATAGCTGAAAGAGAAGCTAATGTAGCAATTACTAAAAAAAGTAAATTATTAGTTGATTTAGTGAAACATCTTGGACCGGCAGCGTCAAGAATGAAAATGCATATGGAAATACGCAATCCTTTATTAAAAGAAATGAAAGGTAAGTATCCACATTGGATGGATATAGCAAAAAAATCAATACAACCTTTAGAAAAAGAGATAGGATGTGTTCTTCCAGAGGCGGAAATTGCATATATAGCTATGCATTTAGGAGCTGCATTAGAGGAAAGTAGTAGTGAAAAAATAGAAAAATATAATATTTTAGTCGCTTGTCCTACTGGTATAGGGACATCAAAATTGTTAGCTAGTCAAATAAAAAAGAAATTTAATAATTTAAATGTAAAAGCTATTGTATCAGCAGTAAATATTGACTATAAGCGATATATAAAAGAAGGCATTGATTTTATTATTTCTACAGTAGCTATTGAAAAAGCTCAGTTACCTGTTGTAGTAGTTAACTTCATGTTGAATCCAGAAGATATTGAGAAAATAGTGAAGCAAATGCAAACAGTAATAAAATCTATGGATATACCCTCAAAAGATATTCATTATAGTTTAATTATAAAAATGGATAAGTTATCTAAATATCAACAATTTATAAAAGAAATATTAAATAATTTTGTATTTGAGAAAGATTTTATAGTTAATAATTTAGATGAATTATACCAAAAGGTTAGCAATAATGTATTTTGTGTACAAGATAATAAAATATTAAAAGAAGATTTATATAAAAGAGAATTAAAAGGAAGTACCGTTGTTAAGGGATTGATGCTTTTACACGCAAAAACAATAGCAGTTAAAAATTTAATGATAGGAGTAATGCAATTAACAGATAATTTGATTGTTAATGATGAGAAAGTTACAACTATATTAGTTTTATTAGCTCCTAAAGATGCAGATGAAATAGCATTAGAGACAATAGGGTGTATTTCAGAAAATATTGTGGAAAATTTAAATTTATTAGAGATATTGTATCAAGCACAATTTGAAGAAATTTATTTAGAATTAGAACGAATTTATACAAAATTTTTAAAAGAAAAATATCAAGAGATAATGGAGGAGTAGAAATGACTGAAGCAAAAGCAGGTAATGTAGCACAAGAAAAAATGCAGAAATTTGGTAGATTTTTGAGTGGTATGGTAATGCCAAATATTGGTGCATTTATCGCTTGGGGATTACTTACAGCGTTATTTATTCCAACAGGTTGGATTCCAAATGAATATTTAGCCGGTGCGGGTGCACCTATGGCAAAATGGTTAATTCCATTATTAATCGGTTATAGTGGTGGTAGTGCGATATATAAACATCGTGGTGGAGTTTTAGGTGCAATCGCAACTGCAGGTATTATTGCAGGTTCTGAAATCCCTATGTTTTTAGGTGCAATGATTATTGGTCCATTTGGTGGCTGGTGTATTAAAAAATTTGATGACGTTTTTCAAGATAAAATTCCTACAGGATTTGAGATGCTTATTAATAATTTCTCAGCTGGAATTTTAGGTGGTATTTTAGCAATTTTAGCATATGCCATTGTAGGTCCTATTGTAAGCTCATTAAATGATATTTTACGTAATGGTGTTGAATTTATTGTAAATTTAGGTCTTATTCCACTTGTATCTATTTTGGTAGAGCCAGCAAAGGTATTATTCTTAAATAATGCTATTAATCATGGTGTATTTAGTCCGATAGGTATACAAGAGTCTCAAGAATTTGGAAAATCTATTTTCTTTATGATTGAATCTAACCCTGGCCCAGGTCTTGGTGTATTACTTGCTTTCTGTTTATTTGGTAAAGGTATGGCTAAAAGCTCAGCTCCAGGTGCAGTAATTATTCATTTCTTAGGTGGTATTCATGAAATTTATTTCCCCTACATTTTGATGAAACCTATTCTTTTATTAGCTGTTATTCCAGCAGGTATGGCTGGGGTATTTACTTTAAGTGTATTAAATGGTGGTCTTATAGCACCAGCATCTCCTGGTAGTATTTTTGCTATTTTGGCAATGACACCAAAAGGAGCTTATATAGCAAATATATTGGCAGTAATTGTAGCAACAGCAGTATCTTTTGTGATTGCGTCTATATTTATTAAAGCTTCTAAAGATGAGGGATCTCTAGAAGATGCGCAAAATAATTTACAAGAAATGAAAAATCGCAGTAGTAAACAGGTAGAAAATAATATTGTAGTAGAAGGTAGTGAGCTAAAAAAAATTATTTATGCTTGTGATGCAGGTATGGGATCTTCAGCGATGGGAGCAAGTGCACTTCGTAATAAGTTGAAAAAAGCAGGTTATGGGCATATTTCAGTAAATAATTGTGCTATAGGTAATATTCCAAAAGATGCTCAGATTGTAGTATCTCATGAAAAATTAGCTGATCGTGCAATAGCAGATTCCCCACAAGCTGAACATTTATTTGTACAAGATTTCATTAAAAATGATGTTTATGATA
>Garnier_p2__coassemble_1011_pt1 | contig 44149 bp, 45 predicted proteins | sample Garnier_p2__metabat2_low_PE_022 | metagenome-assembled genome bin Garnier_p2
GTTCATATTTATTTTATAATCTATCGATACTTATATCACCAATAGTTTTTACCCAGTCTTGATAAAAATCTTTTACAGCTTTATCTATTGATGGATTTTTAAATGCTTCTAACATGATTTCTGGAGATAAAGTTATTTCTTGAGCACCATTTTCAATTGCACGATTAACTTGCCCCATATTTTTAAAACTAGCAGCCAATATCTTAGTTTTATAATTATATTTTTCTATTGTATTCGCGAAAGTTAAAATAGTTTTATCTGAATCTATATCTAAATTTTGCATTCTATTATAATATGGAGCAATATAATCCGCACCTGCTTCCATAGCCAATAATCCTTGCATTTTAGTATAAATTGCAGTCGCTGTAATATTAAAACCTTCTTTTTTTAACTTACTAATAGCCTCTAAGCCCTCAATAGTTACTGGAATTTTAATATATACATTTTTATCTATTTTCTCACAAATTGCTTTTGCCTCAAGCATAATTTCTTTACAAGTATTTGTAGTTATCTGTACATGCAAAGTTTTTTTTTGACCGATAATTTTTCTTATTTCTTTAAAATGTGCAAAAAAGTCTATTTTTCCTTCTTTTTTTATAATACTAGGATTTGTAGTAATGCCATAAATCGGCAATTTGTTAGCATATGTTTTTATTAAATCTAAATTGGCTGTATCAAATAAATATTTCATTACCTCACCTCATATTTTTTAAATCTTCATTTTATTTTAATGGTTTCAATAAATCATTTAAATTCTCCCGTATAGTTTTATTGGGAATAAACAATCCTGATGTACCACCTGTAAAAATAGTAGCACCTGCATCAAATAGTGTTTTTATAGTGTTACTGTTTACATTTCCATCTGCTTGTATTCTTGTTTTAATACCATGATTTGCTAACATTTTTTTCATAATTTTTATATGTTCTATAGCTTGAGGATTTATTTTCTGTCCAGAAAAGCCTGGATTTACGGTAAGTTTTAAAATCCATGCACATAATGGAGCTAATTCTATCAAATCTTCCTGTGGCTTAGTATCTGCCCGATAAGCTAATACTGGCGTTGCACCTAAATCACGTATTTTAGCAAATGTTTCTTTTGGATTGTTCATTGCTTCATAATGAACTGCAATATAATCTACTTTTTTTTCGCAAAAATATCAACATAATTATCTATATCATATACTGCTAAATGTACTTCTATAGGTAAATTACTATGCTGTTTCAAATATTCACAAAAAATATCACCCAAAATATAACATTTATTAAATTTACCATCTACAACATCATAATGAAAAAATGCTATATCAGAATCTTCTACAGACTGTATACATTTCTTCAAACACCCTAAATCCATACAAGACACTGATGCTGACACTGCTAGTATAGGTAAAATATCTTTTTTTGTCAATTTTTTCACCCACTTATCTATTATTTTTATTAAAATTCATTAAATATTATATATATTATTACATAAAAAAAGAGTATCACTATAAATATATAATGATACTCTTTTTTTGTATTTAACCTATTTACCTACACCTGCACCATAAACTACAAATTGATTGTCTCCATCAAAACTAAGATTTTGATTTAATACTTCGTCATCAAAAGCACCTAATGCACATACTTTTATATGCATTGTCTGTGCTGCTAAATATAAGTTTTGACAAACATGTCCTGCATCTAAATAAATGTAGCGATAAGCTCTCTCACCAAACATACAAGCCATTCTTTCATATACAGCAGTCCATAAAAATACTACAGCAGCATTCTTTGCTACGCCTACTGTAGAAAATTGACCGCAAATTTCCTCTTCGATTTCAGCATTATCAGATACTAATAATAATTTATGTTCTAATGGTAAAAAACGATATAATCCAGGTTTAATACCCTCAACACGACGAATATATAAAAATGTTTCTAACGCATTTCTTCCGCCAGCAGATGGTACATTACGAATAGTTTTAGTTTGCATAACCATTTTTAAACCTTGAGTACACCAAAGTAAATATGATAATTCTTTATTAGTTAATTCTTTTTCATCATCATACTGACGAATTGTTGAACGAACTTCTACCATTTCTAAAAAATTTATATTCTTATCTGGTAAAATATCCGGTTCTACAAGGTCTACTAATACTGCATCTTTAGCATAAGGTAATTCAAATGGTGGTAAACTTTCTACTTTTTTACCCATGCCACGTTTCCATGCAGATTCTTTCATATATTCTATTCTTGCATTACTCATTACTAATCCACCTTATTTACTTATTTATCTTTTTAATCTAAATTTTAATCCATGTATTTTTTTAATTCATGCTTATCTAAATCGTGATATTTCCCACCATGTCGTTGTTGCATAAGTTCAGCAAGTAATTCTTCAGGAGTAATATTATGATATGCAAGTAATATCAAACAATGATACCACAAATCACCCATTTCACTAAGGATTTCATCTCTATCCAAATTTTTAGAGGCAACTACAGATTTTGTCGCTTGCATTCCCAATTTAGCTAAAATAGAGTCTTGTCCTTCACTAAATAAATTATAAGTATACGAACCTTTTACTTGATGAATTTGACAATCTTTGATTCTTTGATATAATTCGTTCAATATTTTTGCAATAGCTGTATTATCTTGACCTTGTGCCACTGGAATTAAATCTTTTTCATCTGGGAATAATCTACGATTAGTAAAACAACTATATGTTCCTGTTTTACAAGCTACGCCATTTTGATGTACTTTTACTAATAAAGCATTTTTATCACAATCATAAAAAATTTCACTAATTATTTGTTTATTACCTGAAATTGTTCCTTTTTGCCAAAGCTTATTACGCAAGCAATCATAAAACCAAGTATTTCCAGTATCTATCGTTTTTTGTAAAGCCTCTTTATTCATATAATCGAGCATTAATACTTCACCGTTAACTTCTTGTACAATAACTGGAACTAAACCTTTTTCATTAAATTTTATTTCATCAATATCTATCATTTCAATCTAACCTCCAAACGACTAGCTTACATACAGTAAGTTTGATAAATATTTAATAACTAATTGTAATACTTATTAATTTGTAAAGCAGCAAATATACATAACTATGAATTTATAGCTTACTTTTTTAACTTTTAGCTTTTATTATTTTTGTGATTTAACAAAATCGTCAATAGCTTTAAAAATCATATCATTTTCTTGTCTTGTACCCACTGTGATACGTAAACAATTTTCTAAACGAGCATTTTCACCAAAAGAGCATACACCTATTCCAATATTTTCTAAATACTCATTTAAAGCTTTAGCTTTTTTATAATTAATTAGCACAAAATTTGTTACAGACGGATATGCTTTTACGCCTTCAATTTTAGCTAAATGTTCACTTAATCGTTTTCTTTCAGCTATTGTCATTTGAATACGTGGAATATATTCATCTCTTAATTGATATACTACATCTGCACTAATAGCAGATAAAGCATTTACATGGTACGGCAATATAGCTTTACTTACCATATCAATGACCTTTTTATCAGCAAGTAAATATCCTATTCTAGCACTAGCCAAACCATATGCTTTAGAAAAGGTTCTTGTTATCATTAAATGTGGATATTTTTGTAAAAAGCACATTGCTGATTCACCAGAAAATTCCACATAAGCCTCATCTATAACTAATGCACAATCAATATTTCTCGCTACATATTCAATATCACCTAAAGGAATTTTGGTACCTGTGGGATTATTCGGAGAGCAAATAACTGCAAGTGATGCTTTATTTTCCTTTACAGCATCTACGAAACGACCTGAATCAAAAGTATAATCATCTTTTAAGTCTACCGTAACAATCGTTGAACCACTTAATTTGGCATGTACTTCATATAAAGAAAATGATGGATTTGGATAAACTACTTTTCTAGCTCTACCACCAAAAGCAAAAAACAATTTTTGTAAAATTTCATTTGAACCATTAGCAAGTAATACATTATCTTTACTCAAACGAAAATTATCCGCAATCTGTTCTTTTAGTAACTCTACTGATTCTGTAGGATAACGATTAAATGCCATATAAGATAATCTTGCCATTAAACGCTCTTCTACAAGTGGTGGTAAATTTAAATTAGATTCATTTTCATTTACTTTTACATTCCAATCTCTACTTGTTACATGATATGTAGGAATATCTTTTAAACCTGCTCTATATTTTAATTTCGCCAAAATTTTCACCTCTTAATTTTCTCTCAAATAATATTATATCACATTATTAATTTAAACTATCAGCTCTACAAAGTATCTGTAATTCCTTTTTCATATTATCATTAAAAGGACTATGATGATATTTAATAATATTAGCGATTTCTACTAAACCTATTGTTTCTAATTTTTTTGCACCAAGTTGAGCATGATTATAATAAACAAACATCGCAAATCTTCTTCTTTGCCAAAAACTTCTAGGAAAAACACTTTGTAATATTTGTGCTTTTTCACTCCATTGTTTACTTTTTTGGGGTAAAAATTTCGCTAAAAGTACATTTATAACTTTATCAAACAAACAAACATCTTGAGCTGTTCTTCCTATATCATGTAAAAGACAAGCTTTTATTAATAATGTTTTATCTATATCTAGTATATGCTCTGTTTTTATTATTTTTTGAGCAGTATATGCTACATTTAATACATGCCTTTGGTCATATATTCGCATTGCAAAAAATAAATCTTGTTCTTGCTCGTTTAAATGTTTTTGAATAAAAACTTTATCTTCAAATTTTATCTTAGCGTTAATTGCTCGCCAAAACTGAATAATTCTTTGCCACATAGATTCATTGTCTCTTTATTTTATTCTTCTAAACGATTCAATACTGTGTCATAGCCATCAGCGCCATAATTTAAACAACGTTTTACTCTACTAATTGTAGCTGTACTAGCTCCCGTACCTTCCACTACTTCTTCATAAGTATGTCCTGCACGAAGCATTCTTGCTACTTCTAAACGTTGCGCTAATGATTTTAATTCATTTACTGTACAAATATCTTCAAAAAATTGATAACATTCATCAACAGTTTCTAATTTTAATACCGCTTTACATAATTGATCATTTAATGGGTCTTTTAATTTTGGATTTATCATAAAAAAACACTCCGTTCACTTTAACACTTTAGTTAATAAAATTATAATTTTAATTATAATATACGATATCAAATTTTCCATGTCAACATGTCAAGAAATTGCAACTACATACATCTTTTTTATTTTTAATTTTCTAAATTTTTTATTTGATGTGTTTTTTTTATATTTTTAGTTGACAGTGTTTTTTATTAGTGTTACTATATGGGTGTCGGAACAAACGAGATACATCTTCACATATGTGAAGATAGATTGATTCTCTACTTTATCTTATAATAAAAATAATAAATATTATTAAAACGAAAGAGGTTTTTATCATGCAACCTATATCTCGAAGAATTCTTGTAAAAGTATCTCACATGTATTATGAAGCCGATATGAAACAGAGCGAAATTGCTCAAAAATTAGGTATTGACCGAAGTACTGTTAGCAAATATTTAAAACGTGCCAAAGATACTGGTATTGTAAAAATATTCATCGCTCAAGATTCTTATGAAACTTTAGAATCCGCTTTGGAAGAAAAATTTAATTTGAAAGAAGTCTTTATTGTTCCATCTAGTAATAATCCTGATGAAGTTTATTCTAACTTGGGTAAAGCTGGTTTATTAATGTTAAAACGTTTAATAAAAAACAATATGGTAATTGGTTTTAACTGGGGACGTACTATGGGAGCTATTGGTGCTCAAGCAGCATTGGAAGATTTTCCTAAAGTCGAAGCTGACTTTGTTCCTTTAGTTGGTGGTGCTGAAAAAGTCGGTAATTTAGAACATCTTAATATTGAACTTCATGCTAATACTATTTGTTATAAAGTTGCCAATGCTTTCAAATCCAGAAGCCATTATTTATATGCACCTGCAATCACTAAAACCCCTGCTACGAAACAAGCTATTATCAATGATACAAATTATCAAAATATCCAAAAACTTTGGGATAATTTAGATATTGCTTTTGTGGGTATTGGTTCTCCAACACTTGCTTCCAATGTAATTTGGACTAATGGTATAAAATCCGAATATATTACGTCTACCTTTGGTAATGCTATTATTGGCGAAACATGTACTCGCTTTTATGATAAAAATGGTAATGAAGTTCCTACTGAAGTTGTAAATAGAACTATAGCTATACCTTTTGCTCAATTGCATAATGTAAAATACGTTATTGGGGTTGCTGCTTTTGATGAAAAAATTCCTGCTATTTATAGTGCTTTAAAAGGAAAATTAATCAATATCTTAATTACAGATGAAACAACTGCTAAAAAATTATTAAAATTTGATGACTGTAAGGAGTGATACCCTTTGTTTTGGACTTTTATTGTTCTAGGTATTGTCATGTGGCTTCTTCAAGGTTTATTAAATATATTTCAATTAAAAAAATTTAATAAAGAATTAAAAAATCTTCGACAATCTGGCCGAGTTGCTATTGGCAAAGCCAGAGGACGATTTAAAGCAGGCTGCTTATTATTATTATGTATAGACGAAAATTGCAAAATCATTAAAGGTAAAAAATTACAAGGCGTTACTACTTTTGCCAATTTCAAAAATTTTGATGATTTAAATGGTCTTTATTTACCAGATATTACCGAAAATGATTGTCTTAATTTTGACAAACAGACAAAATTAGCCATCTTGTCTGCTGTCAATGAATATAAACAATATACACAACAACAAGAAGCGTCCACATGTATGAATAATACATCACAATAATTTAAAATTTTATAATTAAAGGAGAGAATTTTTATGGACACTTTAGTATTATTGGCTCAAGGTTTTATTGGTATGTTTAATAAAGGTGGTGAAACATTCATTGGCCTTGTTACCGGCATTGTACCTACACTCATTTGTTTATTGGTTGCTATGAATGCACTTATATTGTTTGTAGGTACTGACAAGGTAGAAAAATTTGCTCATCTTTGTGCTGGCAACATCTTTTCTCGTTACATGATTTTACCTGTTATTGGTACATTCTTCTTTTGCAATCCAATGACATTATCTTTAGGAAAATTTATGCCTGAACGATATAAACCATCTTATTATGCAGCGGCATCTCGTTCTTGTCATACTTTAAATGGTTTATTTCCTCATGTAAATCCTGGTGAATTATTTGTATTCTTAGGTATAGCTAACGGTATCACTCAACTTGGATTCTCTACTGTTGATTTAGCCCTTCGTTACTTTTTAATCGGTATTTTAATCAACTTTATCGGTGGGGTAATAACTGATTTCACTACTGCATACGTTTCCAAACAACAAGGTGTCGAACTTAGCGACAAAGTAAAAACTACTCATCAAGCTTAATTTTATTAAAGGAGATATCTATCATGGCTAAATATAATAGTGTTATTGTTAATGCTGGTGCTGGCGGATTTGGTGGTCCACTTACTTTAGTTCCAGATGATAAAAAAAATAAAGTAGTCAACATTACAGGTGGTGTTATTTCTCCAGTTTCTCAAAAAATTGCAGAAATGACTGGTTGCGAACTTATTGACGGATTCAAAACAAGTGTACCTGAAGATGAAATTCTTTGTGTAATCATTGATTGTGGTGGTACTCTTCGTTGCGGAATCTACCCTAAAAAACGTATTTTCACTATCAATTTAAATCCAACTGGTGCTAGTGGCCCTATGGCAAAATTTATTAAAGAAGACATTTATGTATCTGCTGTAAAAGAAGATTGCATTAAAGCAACAAATTCAGCAACTATCTCTAATGTAACACCTGTTGAATCTAAAAAAACTGATGAACCTACAAAACCTACATACGATACTAGCAAAAAAATTACCGAACAAACAGATGTAGGGTTTATGGCCAAAGTTGGTAAATTCATGGGATATATCACTGCTACTTTGTATCAAGCTGGTCGTGATACAATTGATACTATTATCAAAACAATTTTACCATTCATGGCATTTGTATCCATGCTCATTGGGGTCATTTTGGCAAGTGGTATAGGTGATATTATTGCTCATGTTCTTACTCCTCTTGCTGGCTCTGTTATCGGTCTTGTTATCTTAGCATTAATTTGTTCTTTCCCATTTTTATCACCATTCCTTGGGCCTGGTGCAGTTATTGCTCAAGTTATTGGTGTATTAATCGGTGTTGAAATCGGTAAAGGTAATATTCCTCCAAGCCTTGCCCTTCCTGCATTATTTGCTATAAATGCTCAAGCTGCTTGCGACTTTATCCCTGTTGGTCTTGGTCTTGCTGAAGCTGAACCACAAACTGTTGAAGTTGGTGTTCCATCTGTATTATATTCACGCTTTATTACTGGCCCAATCAACGTCGTACTTGCATGGCTTGCTAGCTTTGGTTTATATGAAAGCTAATATTTTACTATAGTTAAAAACATAGTATCAATAATTAATTTTATTAAGGAGAAAACATATTATGCAAAAAATTTATTCCACTATTGTAAAAAATTTAGGCCCTATGGCTGAAGATTTCATCGGAGAAAAAATGATTATTCTCTTTAATGAAAATGCTCCCGCTGAACTTGCTGAATTTTGTTTAATTCATAATGGTAATAATTTAACTGATACTATTGAAATCGGCGATATTTTACAAATTAATAATACTGAATATAAAATTGTAGCTGTTGGCTCTGAAGTTCAAAAAAATCTTGCTAATTTAGGGCATATCGCTTTACGCTTTAATAATAATGAAGATGGTGAATCTTTAGAAGGTAGCTTATATCTTGAAGATAAACCTATTTCACTTCCAGATGTTGGAACAGAAATAGCTATTTTCAAAGCTTAAATATAATTTTTAAAAATTTTAATTTGGAGTGATTTTATATGTCATGGTTAGATCTTGAAGGCAAAACAGCTGTTGTTACCGGCGGTGCTTCTGGCATTGGTAAGGCTGTAGTTCAAGCATTCTTAGATAATGGTGCAAATGTTGTTGTTTGCGATATGAATCCACAAGCTCCTGAGTATGATTTACATGAAGGTAGTGGCGAATTTCTCTATGTAATTACTGATGTAACTAAGGCTGAAAGTGTAAAAAATATGGTGCAAACAGCTAAAGCCAAATTCGGTAAACTAGATATTCTAGTAAATAATGCCGGTATTAATATACCTCGTCTTTTGGTTGATAAAAATGATCCTTATGGTAAATATGAATTAGATGATGCTGTTTTTGATAAAGTTTCTGCTGTAAATATCAAAGGCGTATACCTTTGCGCTCAAGCTTTAGGTCATGAATTCGTTCAAAATGGTAAAGGTGTTATTATCAACATGTCTTCTGAAAGTGGTCTTGAAGGCTCTGAAGGACAAAGTATTTATGCTGCAACTAAAAATGCTGTAAATTCTTTTACTCGTTCTTGGGCTAAAGAATTAGGTAAATATAATGTACGTGTTGTTGGTGTTGCTCCTGGTATTTTAGAAGCTACTGGCCTTCGTACTTTAACTTATGAAGAAGCTTTATCTTACACTCGTGGTATAACTGTTGAACAACTTCGTGCTGGTTATACAAGCACAAAAACTACACCACTTGGTCGTGATGGTAAGCTTTCCGAAGTTGCCGACATGGTAATGTTTTTAAGTAGCCATCGTGCTTCTTATGTCCATGGTGTTACATTTAATGTAGCCGGTGGAAAAACTAGAGGTTAATATAATTATGAAAAAATACATATGCTTAATAAAAAAAGCCACTACGAAATTACCGTTTCATAGTGACTTAGAACCTGATATTTGCACACATCAAGGTTAATACAAGCATATGACAAAGAGTTTATCCTGTCAAGAACCTATCTTATCCCTATCTAAGTTTAAAACAGTCAAATTATTGGCTGTTTTTTTTATCTATATAGTTAACCATACTTTTTTTATAGTTGACAATAGATTATATATATGATTTAATAACTATAAAAATACAATTAAGGTGATTATTTATGTCAACACATTCCAAAAAAACTTTAACTACTAAGAACATGATTTTATGTGCTTTATTTGTAGCTTTAATAGCTATTGGTGCATTTATCAAAATTCCTGTTCCTGTTTGTCCATTTACTTTGCAATTATTATTTACTACATTAGCGGGATTACTTTTAGGTGCTAATCTTGGTTTTATTAGTGTAGCTACATATATTATCATTGGTTTAATTGGTATTCCTATCTTCACTCAAGGCGGTGGCCCTGGATATATTTTTCAACCAACCTTTGGTTATTTAATCGGCTTTGCTGTTGGTGCTTATTTTGCTGGCAAATTAACTGAAAAACGTCAACATCTATCTTATGCTTATTTAATTTTTGTAAATTTTATTAATCTATTTTTCGTTTATGGTTTTGGTATGATTTATGTTTATATTATCAATAATTTTTATTTAAATACTCCAATCGGTGTATGGCCTTTATTCTTATATTGTTTCTTACTTGCTGTACCTGGAGATATTGTACTTTGTATAATTGCCGCTATTTTAGGTAAAAAACTAATACCTAATTTAAGATATTATAATTAATTTAAGAAAAGAGATGTCCTATGAGTAAAGGTTTATTTATTACTGCAACTGGTACAGATATTGGTAAAACTTATGTAACTGCTTTACTTGTAAAAAAATTACGTGAAGCTAATTTAAATGCAGGCTATTATAAAGCTGCTTTAAGTGGTGCAAATGATATCACTAATAGTGATGCTGGCTATGTCAATAAAATAGCTGATATTCATCAAGAAGAAAAAACTTTACTATCTTATTTATATAAACATGCTGTTTCTCCTCATTTAGCTAGTCAACTTGAAGGTAATCCTGTAGAAAAAAATGTAGTTATTAAAGATTATCGCACTGTCCAACAAAATTATGATTTCGTTACTGTTGAAGGCAGCGGTGGCATTGTTTGTCCTATTCGTTATGATGATGAAGCTAAATATTTTCTTACTGATATTATTCATTGGTTAGATTTACCAGCATTAATTATTGCTGATGCTGGTCTTGGTACTATAAATTCTGTAGTTCTTACTATTGAATATTTGAAACAACAAAATATTAAAATTCAAGGTGTCATTTTAAATAATTATACTGGTGGTATTATGCAAGATGATAATATTAAAATGATTGAAGAACTCACTAATTATAAAGTTCTTGCTCTTGTAAAACCAAATGACACTGATATTGATATTGATGTTAATGTTTTAAAAGAACTATATTTATAATAAATTTAAGAAAATAAGGAATGGATTATTATGTGTAATACAAATTGGGTTGACGAAGATTTAAAATATATCTGGCATCCTTGCTCACAAATGAAGGACTATGAAGAATTAAAACCTATTGTCATTGACCATGGTAAAGGTAGTTATTTATATGACATTAATGGCAAAGAATATATAGATATCATTAGTTCTTGGTGGTGCAATCTTTTAGGTCATGCTAATCCTACAATTAATGAAGCTCTAAAAAAACAATTAGATACTCTTGAACATGTTATTTTTGCTAATCTTTCTCATAAACCAGCTATTAAACTTTGTCAAGAATTGATAAAAATAGTGCCAAAAGGATTATGTAAATTCAATTTTAGTGATAATGGTTCTGCCTCTGTAGAATGTGCTTTAAAAATGGCTTTCCAATATCATTATCAAACAGGCAATCCACAAAAACAACGTTTTATGTGTTTATCTGAAGGTTATCATGGTGAAACTATTGGTGCTTTATCCGTTGGTAGTATGGATTTATATGCTAAAATTTATAAACCAATGCTTATGAATGCAGTGCATACTCAAGCTCCTGATTGTTATCGTTGCCCTTATGGCTTAAATCGTGATACTTGTAAATGTGAATGTTTTGTTCATGCTGAGGAAGATTTTGCCAAATACGGTAATGAACTTGCTGCTGTTATTGTTGAACCACTTATTCAAGGTAGTGCAGGTATGCGTATGTATCCACCACTTTATCTTGAAAAATTACGTAAACTTTGCGATGAATATAATGTTATTTTAATCGCTGATGAAATTGCTACTGGTTTTGGTCGTACTGGTAAAATGTTTGCTTTTGATTATACAAATGTTTCTCCTGATATTATGACTATCTCCAAAGGCTTAACTGGTGGTTATATGCCAATGGCTATAACTATTACTACACAAAAAATTTATGATGCTTTTTATGCTGATTACAGTGAAGGTAAAGCCTTTATGCACAGTCATACTTATAGTGGTAACCCTCTTGGCTGTACTGCAGCTCTTGCTGTTCAAAAAATATTACGTGAAGAACATATTTTAGAAAAAGCTCAAGATACTGCTAAATATTTACATGCAAAACTTCAAGATGTTTTTGAAAATCATCCTAATGTTGGTGAAATTCGTCATCTTGGTTTAATAAATGCTATTGAATTAGTTCAAAATAAAGACACTAAACAAGCTTTTGCTAGTGATAAACGTCTAGGTTATCAAATTTATAAATTAGCCTTAACTAAAGGCTTATTACTTCGACCATTAGGTGATGTTTTATATTTTAATCCTCCATTAAATATAGACAAAGAAACTTTAGATAAAGCTATTGACCTTTGTTATAGCTCTATCAACGAAACACTCCATATTTAAAATCCACTCTTGAAAAAACACCTCAAATGACTATATACTATAGGCAGTTATATATTTCATTTGAGGTGTTTTTATGTTTTCTAAGCTAAAACGCCAACTGTATATCAAATATTTGGCTTTTAAACGTCAACCATTTTTATTTTTAAGATATTTATTTTTTGTTATTTTATTTCGATTTTTAGGTATTATTATTTGTTTATTTTTTACTATTTTACCTTTACCACTTAGTAATTTTCTTCAACATTTAATGAATATAAATTTATCTTTTAATTCGTTTAAAGATATTTTATCTTCCATTCGTCAAATAGCTCATAGTTTTAATAATCTTATTCCTTCATTTAATGATATCTCACGTTTCATCAAATCATTATTAATGAATTTTTCTCCAAATAATTTAATCCAAATTATCCGTCAAATACCTACTGATTTTCGTCAATTTTGGTTACAATTTTTTGACCATTTACGCCAAAGATTAACTGACCTTAAAATTTTTTGTAAATCTCTATGGCCACTTAGTAATGCTATTTTTCGTTTAAAAAATTTCATCATTACTCATACCTTAATGTTTAAACGATTACTGAGAAACATTATTATTATGCTTTTCAATTTAATCTGTTTAAAAATCTTATTTTTACTAATCATTCCTTTTTTAAGTATTGGCGCTATCTATTTTATTGGGGTAGATATTAGTTTATTAATCATTGCTTTTTTGAGTTTGCTTACTTCTCAATTGGGTAATCTTATAGGCAAAGCAATCAATACTTTATTATTAAAACTGTACACTAAGGTAAAAAAACATCGTCAACATTCTACAATAAATATATTTTTATTTATTTTTATTTTAATTTATGCTAAAATATCTAGAATTTTAACTACTCTACGTACCTATCTTATTATAAATTTACTATTTTTATTAAAAAATATTTGTAACTTTTTTATTGCTATCACTATTTATTTAAAAATTAAATATACAGATTTAGGAAAGGATTATTTTCACAATGAATAAACATCAATCTACTTTATTAATTTTAGGTTTAGCTAGTTGCTCGTTGCTTTTCCCAAACAATTCATATGCAAACGAAGCACCTTATCCCAATGTACATAGTATTATCGACAATAATGCTTTAGTTACAACCCCAGCTTATACTACAATTATTACCGCTCAAGAAATTCACGATAATCATTACCAAAATGTTGCAGAAGCACTTACCTATGCTAATGGTGTTATCGTAAATCCAGGCTCTATCAATACGGCTAATACTGTTATTCGTATCGATGGTGATGACCGTGTAGCATTTTTCATTGATGGTCGTCGTTTAAATATGGATAAAGGCTTAACTAATGGGCGTGCCTCTTACGATTTAGATTTATTACCTTCTATTATGAATGTTGAACGTATTGAAATCGTTCATGGTGCTGTAGGCGCAAATGCTTTAAATTATGATACACCTGGCGGTGCTATTAATATTATTACCAAAAAGGGAACTAATCGTGAAACTACTATTGATATCGCTGGTGGTCAGCATGGTCAATGGAAAACTAAAGCCATAACTAGCGGTAGTATCAAAGATTGGTCTTGGGTCGCTACTGGTGGCTTTGATAATATTGATTATCAAAAATATCACGGTATAGATGGCGATGATCACGAATTACCAAACTCTGAAAAAAATCGTCGTGAAATGTCTTATCGTATTGATAAACAATTAACAGATGATTCTTCACTTACCTTCAACTATAGCCATTTAAGTAATGATACAGGAACATGGATTTTTGCAAATTATCCTCAAAATTATAATTATGAAAAATTAATCAATCATTTTGATTTGACTTATAATTATAAAGAAAAAACTAATACTCCTGCTTACGTTACAATTTATCATAACTATACACAAGGAGATAGCTATATTCCAACTGGTTTTGTTGAACAAGAAAATGAACCTAGTTATAATCGCTGGGAAAATACTGCAAGTGGTATTGATTGGCATGATGCTTGGCAAATAAGTAAAGACCATATTTTATCTGCTGGTTTAATTTATCGTCATACCAATGTAGATAATATAAATAATTCTTACTCTGAACCATTTAGTGCAAATTATAATGAAAGTATCGATAATACTTCTATTTATTTTCAATCTACTCGCCGTTTTGATAAATTAATTCTTACTGGAACGTCTTTATATAACAGCAATAGTGAATTTGGTGGTAAATATGTTTCCAATGGTGCTTTAAATTATCAAACTGATGATAAAACTACTATTTATGCTTCACTTCAAGAAATCTATGCTACACCATTTTTAGATGAACTTTATTTTAATAATGATTATATCAAGGGTAATCCAAACCTCGAACCTGAAACCGGTTATAAAGGTAGCCTCGGTATTCGTCATAAATTATCTGAAAAAAGTATGCTCAATTTTAATGTATTTTTAGAAAAAATTGATGACCCTATCGGCTGGCAATACAATCTTAATGATAAAAAATTCCATGCAATAAATTTTGCTGACCAGAAAAAACAAGGTTTCCAATTAGATTATACTCAAGAATTTAGTCCAAAATATGATATGACACTTAGCTATGCTCATACTAGTACTAAAACTGATTTTGGTAATTATGAGCAAACTGATGTCAATGCAGTAGCTCCTAATAGCTATAAAATGCGCTTTAGTTATCATGACGATATTTGGCATAATAATTTATTATTCACTGGTGTATCTGGTCGTGATCATAGTTATTATGATAGTAGCTATTTTATTATTGACGCTAACTTTAACTATAAAATTAATGATAATTGGTCTACTTATCTAAAATTAGCAAACTTAACTAATGAATCTTATGAAAAAATAGGCTCTATTATTGATGGATATTGTCCAGCCAATGGTAGAACAATTCTTTTAGGTATGGAATATAATTTCTAAAAATAAAAAAAGCTAGATTAGTATATACTAATCTAGCTTTTATTTCATTTATTTGATATTCAATTTGATAGTTATTAAGTGTTTTTTGCAATAATCGCACCGATAACACCACCAATTAATACAGCAGCTGTTACATCGCCTCTATCATAGTCTTTGTCATCATCTTTGCGATCTTCCCACCAGTCATCATCATCCCATCTGTCTTTATCCCAATGTGGACGATGTGGTCGATGCGGACGTTTGTGGTCTCTATCCCACCAATCATCATCCCATTTATCATCTTTGTCCCAATGTGGACGATGTGGGCGTTTATGATCTCTGTCCCATTTATCGTCATCATCATCCCATCTGTCTTTAGTCCAATGAGGGCGCTTATGATCTCTATCCCATTTTTTATCATCAAATTGTGTTACATCAAAATTATTTTCATAAACTACATTATTATCTAATGCCGCTGCAGCTGCTTTTTGCATACCAAAAACATAACTTACAGGACTACATAAAAAACAGGAAAGAGATATACCACAAATTATTTTTTTTGCTCTTTTGGAAAATAATTCTCTCATTTTACTTCCTCCCATGTTTATCCAAATCAAGTATTATTTGCAATTACAGCTCCAACAACCCCACCAATTACAACGGCAGCTGCTATATCGCCTTTATCAAAATCTTTATCATCATCATGATCCCAACGATCATCATCCCAGCGGTCATCATCCCAATGATCTTTGTGCCAACCATGATGATGTCCTCTATCTCTATGGAAGATAGCAGCATCTGCTGTAGCTGGTTGAGCTAGATAAGTTAATGGAGTACTCAAAAAGCAAGCTAATGCTATAATAGAAACAACATTTTTCATTTTTCCTTTTAATAATTTTAACATATTAACACGACCTTTTGTCTTATTTTTTATTTGTCTTTAATATACCATCTAAAGATTAAATTTTCTTTAAAATAGAATTTAAAGTTTATTAAAACTTGTTATTTAGCTTATCTATACATATAATTAATTACATATTCTCTTAAAAATTAATGATTTGGAGGCTTTTTTATGTTACTTAATAATTTATTAACGGAACAACGTAATCCTTATACTATAAATATAGACACTGTTTCTACACTAGAAATGTGTATGCTCTTAAATGAAGAAGATAAGCGCGTAGCTATCGCTATACGTAATATTTTACCACAAATTGCTAAAGCTATTGATGAAATCACGCTTCGCCTACAAAATGGTGGTCGTTTATTTTATATTGGTGCAGGTACTTCGGGTAGACTTGGTATTTTAGATGCTGTAGAATGTCCGCCAACTTATAGCACCGACCCTGAAATGGTTCAAGGCATCATTGCTGGTGGTTATAATGCTATCTTCAAAGCTCAAGAAGGCGCAGAGGATTCTTTTACTTTAGCTCAAGATGATTTGTCTAATAAAAATTTAACTAATAAAGATTGTGTTGTCGGTATCGCCGCTAGTGGTAGAACACCTTATGTTATTGGTGGATTAGATTTTGCTCATGATATTGGTGCATTAACTATTGCTATTAGCTGTTCTCCCAATAGTAAAATCAGTCATCATGCTGATATTGCTCTTGAAGCATTAACTGGGCCAGAAGCTATCACAGGTAGTACTCGTATGAAAGCCGGCACTGCTCAAAAAATGATACTGAATATGTTATCTACTTGTACCATGATAAAACTCGGTAAAGTCTATGGTAATTTAATGGTTGATGTAAAAGCCTCTAATGAAAAACTTGTTGCTCGTGCTAGAAAAATTGTTATGGAGGCAACTGATTGCACTGAAGATACTGCTATTGCTGTATTAAAAGAAACAAATGGTAAAGTAAAACCTGCTATTTTAATGATTTTAGCTAACTTAAACTATACCCAAGCTATGAATAAATTAAATGCTAATCAAGGTTTTATCGCCAAGGCATTAGCAAATAAATAAATTTATTTATGAGGTTGATATGAATTTACAACAAACTGCTCAAGAAATATATACACTCATGCAAAATTTTGAAATTACTAAAGTTCATAATTGCATGACACGATTACGTTTAAATTTAACCACTACAGAAAATTTACCTCTTACTGAACTAAAAAATATAGATAATGTTCTTGGGGTAAATCTAAATGGTAATGAATTACAAATTATTTTAGGTCCAGGAAAAGTAAATGAAGTAACTGCCCAATTTAAATTATTATTAAATAAAAATATGAATAACTCTAAAAGTTTTGGTCAAGCTGAAAAACTTCATCAAGAAATTCGTCAAAAAAATGCTACACCATTTAAATTAATGCTCAAGCGTATTTCTAATATCTTTATGCCATTAATCCCTGCTTTTATCGCTTGCGGTTTAATTACAGGTCTTTTAAATATTACTTTTAAATTCGACCCTACACTTAGCCAATATCCAGCTATTCAAGTTTTGCAAATTGCTGGTAATGCTGTCTTTTGGGGATTAAATATTTTTGTTGGGGTAAATACCGCCAAAGAATTTCACGCCTCACCAATGCTTGGTGGTACTATGGCAGTAATCATCACACATCCTATGCTAAATAATATTAGTTTATTTAATATTGATTTATTAGCTGGTCGTGGTGGTATTGTTGCCGTTTTACTTGTTGTAGCTTTTTCTTCTTGGCTAGAAAATAAACTACACAAAATTGTACCTAAAATTTTTGATTTATTTTTAACACCACTTCTTGTAATCTTACTTGCTACCTTCCCTGCATTATTTATTTTGCAACCATTAGGTGGTATCATTGCTGAAAATATTGGACTAATTGTTACTTCAGCGATTAATTCTGGTGGTGCAATCACTGGTTTTGTTATTGGTGGAGTGTTTTTACCATTAGTTATGACTGGACTTCATCAAGGTCTTACACCTATTCATGCTGAGCTACTAAATCAATACGGTATTACTATTTTATTGCCTATTTTAGCAATGGCTGGAGCAGGACAAGTCGGCTCATCTATTGCTGTTTATTTAAAAACTAAAAATAAAAAATTAAAACAAACCATTATTTCTGCTTTACCTGTTGGATTTATGGGAATTGGCGAGCCTTTGATTTATGGTGTTACTTTACCACTTGGAAAACCATTCATGGGGGCTTGTATTGGCGGTGCTTTTGGTGGTGCAGTGCAAGCTTATTTTCATGTTGGTGCTACTTCGATCGGTTTGTCTGGTTTACCACTTACTGCTAGTACTGATAATATTGGTTGTTATTTAATAGGCTTAATTACTGCTTATATTTTTGGTTTTATTGCTACGTATATTATTGGTTTCAACGACCCTAAGGAGTGATTTTATGCAATTTGGTATTTCTATTTATGTAGGCCTTGATAATACCCTTGAAGAAAATTTAAATTTAATTAATCTAGCTCATCAATATCATATAAAAAGAATTTTTACTTCTTTGCATATACCTGAAACAAATTTAAGTTCCTTTAAAGAAGATTTAGCACAAATTTTAGCTTTGGCTAGAAAATATGATATGGAAGTTATCTCTGATATTTCTCCTAATACTTTGACTATCTTAAATATGGATAAATTAAATATAGCAAAACTACGCTCTTTAGGTATTACTACACTTCGCTTAGACTTTGGCTATACTGCTCAAGAAATTGCCAAATTAAGCAATCAAGATATAAAACTTCAATTCAATGCCTCCACAATTACTGCGGATTTTCTTGAAGAATTAAAATTTTATCACACAAATTTCAACCAAATTGACGCTTTGCATAATTTTTATCCTCGTGAAGGTACTGGTCTAAATATTGAAAAATTCATCGCACAAAATAAATTATTACACGAATATAATATCTCTATTGGTGCTTTTGTTCCTAGTTATAATAAACCTCGCTCTCCATTTAAACGTGGCTTACCTAGCTTAGAATGTCATCGCTATTTACCTGCAAGTGTAGCTATGCAACATCTAAAATTACTAGGCATTGACTCTATTTTTATTGGCGATAGCCTACCTACAAAAGAAGAACTCACGGCTTTTTCTTATTTAAACGAAGATTATACACTTTTAAATATAAAACCTCTTACCCACAATCAAGATATTTTAACCATCTTAAATAAAAATTATTTTACTGTTCGTATTGATGAGGCAGATACAGCAATTCGCACTCAAGAAAGTCGTATGTTATTTAAAAATGTGCATATATCTCCCGAATATATAACCTCACAAAAAATTGGCGATATCACACTAGATAATATTTTTTATGCTCGTTATATGGGTGAATTAGAAATCATTACCACTACTTTACCGCAAGATAATAAAATTAATATCATTGCCAAACTTTTACCTCATGATTTAATTTTATTACCATATTTAAAGGCTAATACTAAATTTAAATTTAAATTTTAAATCAAACAATCTATTTTATTTTTTATATGCTACAATAATATATACACTCAATTATTAAATATTATTGTTATTTTTGTTATAGGAGGATTTTCTTTTGAATATATATGATGGTTTAAATCCTGCACAAGCACAAGCTGTCGCTCATATTAATGGGCCTTTATTAATCATGGCAGGTGCTGGTTCAGGAAAAACTAAAGTTTTAACTTGTAAAATCGCCAATTTATTGGATAATGGTATCTCTCCATATAATATTTTAGCTATTACTTTTACCAATAAAGCTGCAACAGAAATGCGTGAACGTGTTGACCGCATGATTGGTGAAAAAGCAAAATACGTATGGCTTAGCACCTTCCACTCTTTTTGTGCAAAATTTTTACGCTTTGAAATTGAAGCTCTTGGTATGTATAAAAAGAATTTTGTTATTTATGATACACAAGATGCACAAACATTAATTAAAAATTGTCTAAAAGAATTAAATTTAGACGAAAAACAATATTCCCCATATGCTGTACAATCTGCTATTTCTAATGCCAAAAATATGATGATGACTCCTACTGATTTTGCCAATAATGCTAGTGACTTTTTTGCCCGTAAAATATCTGAAATTTATAATATGTATCAAGCAAATTTAGTCGAAAATAATGCTTTAGATTTTGATGATTTATTAATGCTTGCCGTAAAAGTATTACAAGAACATGAAGATATTCGTCAAAAATATCAAGAACGTTTTAAATATATCTTAGTAGATGAATATCAAGATACAAATGGCGCTCAATATCAACTTACTAGCTTACTTGCTGGTATGTATCGCAATCTTTGCGTTGTTGGTGATGCTGACCAATCTATTTATGGTTGGCGTGGTGCTGATATCCGCAATATCATGGATTTTGAAAAAGATTATCCAGAGGCTACTGTCATCAAGCTTGAACAAAATTATCGTTCTACTAAAACAATTTTAAATGCGGCTAATATGGTTATCGAACATAATATTGACCGTAAACCCAAAAAATTATGGACAGATAATCCACAAGGCGAAAAAATCATTCATTACACTGCAAGTGATGAACGTGATGAAGCAAAATTTATTACCGAAGAAGCAATAAAGCAAAAAACTCTCTTTAATGTTTCTTATGGCGATATGGCTGTACTTTATCGTACCAATGCTCAATCTCGTGCTTTAGAAGAAGGTTTTATGCGTGCTGGTGTTCCTTATACTATGGTTGGCGGATTAAAATTCTATGACCGTAAAGAAATCAAAGATATTTTAGCTTATTTACGTCTTATTTATAACCCTGAAGATACTATTAGCTTAAAACGTATAATTAATGTACCCAAACGCTCTTTAGGTGCTGTAACAATAGATAAATTAGCTCAATTTGCGGAAATGTATAATATGACTTTATTTGATGCTATATCTGCACCTGAAACAGCTCCTATTACACCAAAAGCCAAACAATCATTAAGCAATTTTGCTGAATTTATCATTGAAATGATTAATTTATCCACAGAACTTTCCGTACATGATTTAATTGAAAAAGTAATGGATAAATCAGGTTATAAAGCTGATTTAGAAAAAGAAAACACCGTTGAAAATCAAACACGTATCGAAAATATCAAAGAATTATTAAGTGTGGCTAAGGATTTTGAAAAAACAACTGATGAACCAACTTTAGAAAACTTTTTAAGTACAGTTTCACTTGTTTCAGATATCGATAATGCTGATATTGAAGATGACCGAGTAACACTTATGACTATGCATTCTGCTAAAGGTCTAGAATTCCCTGTCGTTTTCTTAGCAGGTATGGAAGAAGGATTATTCCCACATTCCAGAACTTTAATGAATGAAACTGAAATTGAAGAAGAACGTCGTACTTGTTATGTAGGTATCACTCGTGCTGAAAGAAAATTATATATCACTAATGCCAAAGATCGTATGTTATTTGGTAGAGCGGTAAGCTATGAACCATCTCGTTTCATCAGTGAAATTCCAAGCCAATATTTAGAAGAACGTGAAGCCAAAATCAAACCATTATTTGGTACAAGTAGCTCCATGGGTACTTCTTATAATCATTTTGGTAACCAATATTCAACAACAAAATATAATAATTCAACTGCTAGTAAACCAAATTTACTTGGTGGTAGTCTTTTCGATAAAGCAAAAACTACTAAACCTGCAGGAAATGTAATTCGTCCTGACTTATCTATCAAATGGAAAGTAGGCGACAAAGCCAAACATAATAAATGGGGCATTGGTACTATTGTTTCCGTAAAAGGTAGTGGTGAAGAAGTAGAATTAAAAATTGCCTTCCCAGGACAAGGTATCAAAGCCTTAATGCAAAAATACGCACCAATTAGTAAAGTATAAATAAAAAATTTAACTTCACCTAAAAATTTGTTATAATATAAAAGTATAAGCCAGCTATTATTAAAATCATATTGTAATAGCTGGTTTTTTTATACAAGATAAAAATTTTATACTTAATAGATTAAAGCAAAATCAATTTAATTTTATAAAAAATCGAAATAAGGGAAATGTTTATGGAAAATATCAAACAACAATTAAATGAATTAAAACAAAAAATCTTATATCATAATGATTTATATTACAATCAAGATAATCCTGAAATCGAAGACGCTAAATATGACAAAATGATGCGTGAACTAAAAAAAATTGAAAAAGAGCATCCTGAATTAATCACACCTGATTCTCCTACACAAAAAGTAGGTGGCACAGCCAAACGTGAAGCTGGCGTGCTTATCAAACATGATGTACCTATGCTCAGTTTACAAGATGTATTTTCTCATGAAGAAGTAGACACTTTTGTCGATAATATGCAAGCTGAACTTGATAATCCTGAATTTGTTGTCGAAGAAAAAATTGACGGTCTTTCTCTTGCACTTCGCTATATTGATGGTGAATTAAAATTAGCGATTACTCGTGGTGATGGTATTGTCCAAGGGGAAGATGTTACCGCCAACGCTTTACAAATAAAAGATATCAAGAAAAAACTTAAAGAAAAATTGCCTTATCTTGAAGTCCGTGGCGAAGTATATATGACTCGTGAAGCTTTTAGTTTAGTTAATGAAAAACAAGAACTTCTCGGTAAAAAACTTTTTGCAAATCCACGAAATTGTGCCGCAGGTACTCTTCGCCAATTAGATAGTAAAATCACTAAAGAACGTAATCTATCTATGTTTATTTTTAATCTCCAAAAAGTCGAAGGCAAAGAATTTTCTACACATACACAAGCTTACGAATTTATGCAAAAACAAGGCATGAAAACTATTCATGCATATAAACTATGTAAAACCAAAGCAGAAGTTTGGCAAGCTATTGAAGAAATCGGTGCTCGTCGTGGTGATTTAAGCTACGATATTGATGGTGCAGTTGTCAAAATTAATAACTTCGCTCAACGTGAACAATTAGGTGCTACAGCTAAAGTACCAAAATGGGCAGTAGCTTATAAATATCCCCCAGAAGAAAAAGCTACTAAAGTTTTAAATATTGAACTTTCTGTAGGTCGTACTGGTAGAATTACACCTACTGCTGTTTTTGAACCCGTACAATTATGCGGTACGAAAGTAGAACGTGCAACTTTACACAATCAAGATTTTATCAATGATTTAGATATTCGTATCGGCGATACTATCAAAGTATATAAATCCGGCGAAATCATTCCTAAAGTACGTGCTGTAATTAAAGAAAAACGTCCTCAAGATACTGTACCATTCATTATTGGCGATACTTGTCCTGTTTGTCATGCTCATACTATTCGTGATGAAAAAGCAGATATTCGTTGTAGCAATCCACATTGTCCTGCTCAAATTGAACGTTGGCTTATAAATTTCGTTAGCCGTGATGCTATGGATATCAAAGGCTTTGGCATGATGTATATCAAAACTTTAATCGAAAATGATTACTTACATGACCCTGCTGATATTTATTTCTTATATCAATATCGTGATGAATTAATAGCTAAAGGACTAATTGGTAAAGAAAAAAACACCGACAAAATTCTTCAAGCAATCGAAAAAAGCAAACAAAATGCACCATGGCGATTACTTACAGGTCTTGGTATTTTAAATATTGGTAAATCTGCGTCTCGTTCTCTTTTAAATCATTTTCAATCATTTGATAAACTAGCTACTGCTAGTGAAGAAGAAATCAAAGAAGTTGATGAAATCGGCGATATTAGTGCAAAATTAGTATATGATTTCTTCCATGACGATGAAAATATTCAACTTATCCAAAAATTAAAAACTGCTAATGTAAATATGACCGAAACAGCCCCTACACAAGTAGAAGGTAAATTTTCTGGACTTACTTTTGTTTTAACTGGAACTCTTGAAACTATGGGCAGAACTCAAGCAAGCGAAATTATCCAATCTCTTGGTGGTAAAGTCTCAGGTTCTGTATCCAAAAAAACTTCTTATGTCGTTGCTGGCAAAAATGCTGGTAGCAAACTCACCAAAGCTGAAAGTCTTGGCGTAAATATTATCACTGAACAAGAATTTTTACAAATGACAAAATAATATCTTATCACTAAAAAAGCTAACTATTTAAGTTTAAATTATCTTTAAATAGTTAGCTTTTTCTTAACAATATTTATTCAGCTTTTGTTTGTTCAACTTTTTCAGCTTTATGTCCATTTAATTTTTGTGCTACATGCAAAATAGCAGTAAGTTCATCTTTATTGAATTGATATTTTGCTCCACAGAAATGACAACATACTTCTGCTTTGCCATCATCTACTAAAGATTCTAAATCATGCTCATTTAAACTAATCAAAACATCTTCAATACGTTCTTTTGAACATTGGCATTTAAATGCTAAATCTGTTGTTGTTAAATAATCTACTTTATCAAAACCTTGAAGTAATTGAGCTACTATACCACGAGCATCTAATCCTTCATTTACCATAGTAGATACAGGTTTTATTTGAGAAAGATTTTGTTCTAATTTGGCAATAGTTTCTTCTGACGCATCTGGTAATAATTGTAAAATAAATCCACCAGCAGCTACTACTTTTAAATCTGGATTAACCAATACACCAAGGCCAACACTAGAAGCTGTTTGTTCTGATGTATATAAATAATTTGTAAGGTCTTCAGCGATTTCACCAGATACAATTTCACAACTACCAGTAATCGGGTCTTTTAATCCTGTAAAACGAGTAACAGATAAAATACCAGCACCTACACCGCCACCTACATCTAATTTACCTTTGGCATTTAATGGTAAATTCACATGTGGATTATTGATATAGCCACGCACAAAACCCTCTTGATTAGCATCAGCCACTACTGAGCCTAATGGACCATTACCATTAAATTTTATAGTGATACATTCTTTATTTTTAAGATTTGCCGCCATAAGTAATGCACCTGTCATGGTACGACCAAGTGCAGCTGCAGCTACTGGATAACAATCATGGCGAGAAACTGCCTCATTTACTAAATTAGTTGTAACAGCAGCATGTACACGAACGCCATCTGCTACGGCTTTTATTAAATGGTCTTTCATTTTTATATTTATCCTCCATAAAATACATATTTTAATTATAAATTGAATAATAGTATAGCATAAATAACCCATTTAGAGAACTATCTCCATATTCTCTAATCGTCTCATTTATATTAATCTTATCAATATATTTATTTTTTTATTTGCCATAATTTTGTTATAATAAATATATTACAAGATTTATAGATATGAGGTGCTAGTTATGGCTAAAGAAAAAAAAGACAAAAAAGCCTTAAAAAATACAACAAAAAAAGATGTATGGAATAATTATTCCGCTAGTGAAAAAAAAGCTTTAGAAAAACTTTGCTTGAATTATCGTAATTTTTTAAGTGAATGTAAAACAGAACGTGAATGTATCACAGAAATTATTGCTCAGGCAAAAAAAGCTGGCTATAAAGATTTAGCTGATATTATTAAAAACAATGAAACACTAACAGCTGGCGATAAAGTATACTCTGTATGTATGAAAAAATCTATTGCTCTATTTAATATTGGTAGTGAACCTCTTGAACAAGGTATGAATATTTTAGGTGCTCATATCGATAGTCCAAGACTTGATATTAAACAAAACCCATTATATGAAGATGGTGGTCTTGCTTATATGGATACTCATTATTATGGTGGTATCAAAAAATATCAATGGGTAACAGTACCACTTGCAATTCATGGTGTCGTAGCCAAAAAAGACGGTTCTATTGTAAATATCTGTGTTGGTGAAGATGATAACGACCCAGTTTTTTGTGTAACGGATTTATTAATTCATCTAGCACAAGAACAAATGCAAAAAAATGCAGCTAAAGTTGTTGAAGGGGAAAATCTTGATATTTTAGTCGGCTCTATTCCTCTTGATAATACAGAAAAAGATGCTGTAAAAGCTAATGTTTTAAAAATAATCGCTAAAAAATATGATATTGAAGAAGAAGATTTCCTTTCTGCTGAGCTTGAAGTTGTTCCTGTTGGTCGTGCTAGAGAAGCAGGCTTTGACCGTAGTATGATTATTTCTTATGGTCAAGATGATAGAGTTTGTGCATATACTTCATTAGTGGCTATGCTTGAAACTAAAGATGTGGCACGCACTGCTTGTTGTTTACTCGTAGATAAAGAAGAAATTGGCTCTGTGGGCGCTACTGGAATGCAATCTCGTTTCTTTGAAAATGCTGTTGCCGAAGTATTAAATTTACTTGGACAATACAATGACCTTACACTTAGACGTTGCCTTGCTAACTGTAAAATGCTTTCTTCCGATGTAACTTCTGCCTATGACGCTTTATATAAATCTGCTTTTGATATGAAAAATATTGCATTTTTGGGTCATGGCATGGCTTTTAACAAGTTTACAGGGGCTCGTGGAAAATCTGGCTCTAATGATGCTAATGCTGAATATCTTGGTAATATTCGTGCTATCATGGAAAAAAATAATGTTGCCATTCAATTCTCTGAACTTGGTCGTGTAGACTTAGGTGGTGGCGGTACTATCGCTTATATCATGGCACTTTATGGTATGCAAGTAATCGATAGCGGTGTTGCTGTACTCAATATGCACTCTCCATGGGAAGTTACAAGTAAAGTTGACATCTATGAAACTAAAAAAGGATATAGTGCTTTCTTAAAAGACGCTTAATTTTTATAATATTTTAGATTCATATTAAAACACTGATTATGATATTTTTAATCAGTGTTTTTTTATTAACTCAAATCCCTCTACCCTATATTTTTAATATTAACATTTTTCCACACGATTTTCGCACAAATAATATAACTTTGTACATTCCCACTGTTCAACTATGTATACATTCAATCAATATTGTTAATTTTTTTGTTTATTAATTAATAATTATTATCTTATATTAATATATCTTTATATTTATATTTACATTTTGTAAAAAATATCCCCCTATGGGGTTTGTTAGTGCATATATCTTCTAGTATAATAAATCTAGCTAATAAATTACAAAGGAGGTTATATATGTGAATAATACTTATCAACAGAATGAATTGAACGAACTTATCCATATTAACCCATCAATATGTAAAGGTTGCGATTCATGTAAATCATTTTGTCCTACTAATGCTATCGAGGGTAGCTATGGTGCTACGCATCACATCAACAACACAAAATGTTTACAATGCGGACAATGTCTTGTAAACTGCCCATTTGGTGCTATTGAAGACACTTTTGATCCAGTGGATGTTGTAATCGAAAAGCTCCAAAACAAACAATTAACTGTGGTTGCTACAGTTGCTCCTGCTGTTCGTGTAGCTTTAGGTGAAGAATTCAATATGGAACCAGGCTCTTTAGTTACTGAACAATTATATGGTGCTTTAAAACAAGCAGGATTTAAAATCATGGATGTAAATTTTGCTGCTGACAACACTATTTTAGAAGAAGGTACTGAACTTATTGCTAAAATTAAAAAATATTTATTAAATGAACCTTCTCATCATGAATTAGGCCCATTACCACAATTCACATCTTGTTGTCCATCTTGGGTTCGTTATGTTGAATTATATCACCCAAATCTTATCAATCATTTATCTTCTGCAAAATCCCCACAAGGTATGACAGGCCCTGTTGTAAAAATTTACGGTGCTACTGAAGTTTGGCATACAGAACCTGAAAATATTTATTGTGTTGGTGTTTATCCTTGTACAGCAAAAAAATTCGAAGCATCTCGCCCAGAATTTACATCTGCTGCTGATTACTGGAAACAACATGGTCATACAGCTACATATCAAGATACTGATATTGTTCTCACTACTAGAGACTTAGCTAGATTATTGAAAAAATTAAACATTGATTTACGCAATGTAACTCCATCTGAAGAAAAAGACAATCCTTTAGCCGAATATACTGGTGCAGGTACAATCTTTGGTACTACTGGTGGGGTTATGGAAGCGGCTTTACGTACAGCTTATTTTGAATTAACTGGCACTGAATTACCTAATCTTAATTACACTCCTGTTCGTGGATTAGAAAAAGTAAAAACTGCTCAAGTTCCTATCAAATTAGCTAATAGCGATAAAGAAATCACTTTAAATGTAGCAGTTGTTCATGGTACTAAAAACGTAGAACCATTATTAGCTGAAGTGGAAAACGGTACTTCTCCATATCATTTCATCGAAGTTATGAACTGCCCTGGTGGTTGCGTAAATGGCGGTGGCCAACCTATCAATCCTATGGGTACTTCTTGGATTGACAAATTCAAAGCTATCTTGCCATGGTAATTTTACGAAAGTGAGTATATATTGACATGAAATATGATTATATTGAAAAGGCAATAACTGTTTCCCGACGCGAATTTTTAGGTATGGCAGGTATTTTGACTGCTATACTTTGGACTGGTGCTTATAGTGTTACTGATATTGTTCAAGACCGTAATAAATATATCAAAATGCGTGCTGCTGGATTATATCAAGATGACGAAAAACAAGCCTTCAGACAAAGTCATAATAATAAAAGCTTATTAGCTATGTATGATAAACTTGCTAAAGAACCACTTAGTCCTCTAGCTGAACAGTTATTCCACACAAAATACATTGATCGTACTAAAATTTAATTGTATACAAGGAGGCAATCATGCAAGATTTTGATAATAACGCTATTGTATTAAAACACTCCTTAGCGACTAGACTATTTCACTGGTGTCTTGTTCTAGGCTTCTTGCCTGCCGCATTTACTGGAATTGTATTATTCTTACGTCCGTTTTTATATTCTTTCGGTTACCCTTTAGGTGATTCTTTTATGCATCTTGTGATGCAAATTCATATTATCGGTGCATGGATTTTAACACTTTCTTGTGTTTGGTTTTTCTTCTTCCAACCAAAACGTGTTGCTGCTTTCTGGCGTGAAATCTTTGATTGGAGCAAACGTGATGTTGACTGGCTCAAAGTTGGTGGCGGTTATCCACAAAAAATGTTTTTAGGTAAAAAAATCCCTGTTCCTCCAATGCGTAAAATGAACTCTGGACAAAAAATGATGGGGGTTATGGTATTCTTTGGTACTATCATCATTGTTGTAACTGGTCTAATTTTATATATCGCATTACCACTTGTTCCAAAACAAATCGCTTATTGGGCTGATATTATTCATTTAGTAGTAGGCCTTGGTCTTACTCTTTGCGTTGTATTTGGTCATATTCCACTCGGTATTTATAACTGGAAAGAATTTATCTGTATGTTTGGTAATGGTCGTTTAGCTATGCACATTGCTAAAGAACATAATGAATTATGGGTTAAAGAAGATATTGAACCTGTAAGTAAAAAATAATTAACTAAAATAAAAAAGCATTTTCTATATGAATTTATAGAAAATGCTTTTTCTTTTGTATTAAATCACTGCAACTAAGGCATAAAACAACATAAAATAATTTATCCCTAAAGCATATGGTAATATTTTCTTTATTACTAAATTTGTATCTACTTCTACATATTGCATTAAAGCTATATTTTGTGTATCCAAAGGGTCCATCATTTTTCGTAAATTATTTAACGATAACAAAGCCATAGCAAGAACCATCGGATTCATACTAGTTGATGCTATAATTACAGAACTTAATCCCGCACCCATACCTTGTAAATTAAATGGGCCTTTATAGAGTACTAATGGTGATAAAACAGTAAAAAATAACAAACATTGTATTGGCGTATTAGGCATTAATTTTAAAAGTAACGGTGCCATTAAATTTATTACTTCAGGAGTCTTTACTGCATGCATAAAAATCCCTACTGACGCTAATAAAATTATCACATTTATTGATTGTGCTATCGCTAATTTTAATAATTCTAACATATCCATAAATGGATTTTTCGAACCATTTACTAACAATCCATATGATAATGCTAAAATAATCGCACATTCAATATTTAGATTAAATATCATCATTATAACTACTGGAATAATAATAACTAATAATAATGGCCAATTTACTTTCATTTTTTCTACAGTATTACAATTTTGTCTATTCACATATTTTATATTTATCCCAATAAAAGTAATCAGAGCTATTATACCAAAAGTCGCCATGATATAATAATAATTTTTTACCTGTTCAATATCCCATAATAATAATTTAGTATATAACAAATGATATCCTGGATTTAAACAACTACCTATAGATGTTGACAATAAAATTAATGCTACCGCACTTTGCTTGTTAAAACCAATTTTTAATAGTATTGGTACAAATATTATCGCTACTAATATTACAGCTCCTAAATTGGCTATAACACTAGATAATAATATTGCAATTAAACTTACTATCCACACAATTGATTTTAAATTATTTATACAATAATGCATAAATAAATAATCAATGATTTTGTCTACACCACAATCTAATAAAAAGCAAGCAAACATCATCGCCAAAATATAAATAAACATTATTTCCGATAAGCTTGTTGCCCCTTGTACAATCACAAAATCAGCAATACTGTTTTCACTACCACTAATAGGTACACCTGCTAATATCGCTGTAATTATCCCAAAAGCAGGCAATGCTCTTACAAACTCTACTTTTTTGGTAATAATTAATCCTACTGTTACTAAAAATACAATAAAAACTAATATTGCCAAAGGCTCATAATTTTCCATTGTATCACCACCATTTTTATTAATTATTTAAATGATTAACTTCATTTATTGTCTCTGGTGAAATAACGATTTTACAAGCACCATCTTTTACATCCATCAAATCCCCTGGTTGGTATAAAAGACCAATTGAGCCATCATGGCAAATAAAATAATTTGTACTTACATATGGTATTTTTTTCGCTAAATTCACACCATTATCTAAGCCATCTACAGCATATGCTCTACTATTATTCAAGGCTTGTTGTAATTGTTCTAAAGATATATTCAAATATTTTTTCATTGGCACACGTTCACCTGTATGTTTATCATACGTAATCGTATAGCCATTTAATTTTATATCTTCTGTGAATTTTGCTTTAGCATTTACATAAAACATCAACGATACAATATTGTCATCTTCATATTTTTCATAATATGTCATATCGACTTTACTATAAACATGATTTTTAATTTTTTTCTCTAAATCCAACATTTGTTTTTCAATGTCGTTATTTATCTCTTTAGTCACTTTCTTATCTTCTGTATTTACTATAGGATAAGCAAAACTATAACCTTTTGATTGATTACCTTTATAACCACTTTCTACACTAGCTAAAGCAGTTGTTGTAAATACAGCAACTAATAAACAACAAACTACAGCTATTTTATATATATTTACCATAAATTCTCCTCCAATTTTTAAATTATTTTTATTATATCACAAAATATCACAAACTATTTAGATTTTCTTTGCTAAAATTTTCTATCTAAAATAAATAACTAATAAAAAAAGCACATGAAAAGTCAATTATAACTTTAACTTTTCATGTGCTTTTCTAGTTTATCTATTAATCATCATAAATACCTTTTAATAAAGTTTCTTTGCGTAAAGATAAACATTCACATTCTCTATCTTGTTTAGCTAAAGAACGAATAGTATCTAATAAAATTTTACTAATCATTGGAGCATCATCATAGAAAATATCTTCTAATACTTGATGAGACCATTTTTTTATACCTTCACCATAATTCACTACATAATAAAGACCAGCATAACAAGCTCCAATTTCACGAGCAAGATATACTTCTGGACAAATAGATTGACCTACAATATCTGCATGACCATTAAGCATAGCTATTTCTGCAGGGCTTTCAAAATGACGACCATCAGTATTAGCATAAGTTCCACGTGTAAAAATTCTACCATCAAAATGTTTACGTGTCTGCTTAATTAATTCTTCACGCATTTGCGGACAAAGTGCATCTCTCATAACTAATAAATATTTACCTTCAAGACCTACATCTTTTCGCACAGACATATCAAGATAATCATCCGGTATTAAAAAATCTCTTGGGTCTAATAATTTATTAATTGTACCTACTCCACCTTCGGAAAAAATACGTTTTACTCCTGCTTCACGAAAAGTCCAAAATAATTGACGAGATGCATCTGCACGATTTACACCACTACGCCAACCATGCATTTTACAAGTTAATACGCGAATACCAGCTACTTCAAACAAACGAAGTTCTGTAGTTTTTCCATAAGGTGTATCAAAAACCATACGGTCTTGAATAATTTTTACATCATCACATTTTGCACCTAAAGGGAAATTACTTGATAAAGTCCCCGAGCCACCAATAATTGCATAATCTGCTTGTGGAATAATTTGTTTATTCATAAAAAACTCCTTAATTTTTTATTTATTTAAAAACGACGAATAATATTGTATTCTGTATCACGTTGAGCTGCTTTAAAACCAGCTTTATTTATAGTATTTACCATTTTATCGATAGACATTTGATAAGCTGTTCCTGCTGCACGTACAACATTTTCTTCAAGCATAATACTACCCAAATCATCAGCACCAAAAGCTAAAGTAATTTGTCCAATTTGTTGTCCTTGTGTTACCCAAGAACCTTGAATATGACTTACATTATCAAAATACATACGAGCTACGGATAAAGTTTTTAAATATTCCCATGAAGAAAATTTTTCGCCACCTAAATCAGTATTACCTGGCTGAAATGTCCACATAATAAATGCTCTAAAACCACCTGTTTTATCTTGTAAATCACGGATACGACGCATATGTTCAATACGTTCTTCTACTGTTTCACCTAGACCTAAAACCATAGTTGCTGTGCTTTCCATACCAATGGAATGAGCATTATCCATAACATTTAGCCAATCATCAGTCATGATTTTTTTAGGACTTACGATTTTACGTACACGATCAACTAAAATTTCTGCTCCACCACCTGGAAGTGAGGCAAGTCCTGCTGATTTTAAATCTAATAAAACATCTTTTATTGATTTACCTGAAATCTTCGCAAAATGAAGTATCTCAGCTGGCGAAAATGAATGTATCACTATCTCTGGAAATTCTTTTTTTATAGTGCTAATCATATCTAAATAGTAACTAAATGGCAATGATGGATGTAACCCACCCTGGAGCATAATCTGAGTACCACCTGCCTCTTTAGTTTCTTTTACTTTTTGTAAAATAGTTTCCATTGGTAATAAATAGGCATCTTTATGATTTTCTCTACGGAAAAATGCACAAAAACGACATTCATTAACGCAAACATTCGTATAATTTATATTACGGTCAACAACAAAGGTAACAGTATTTCCTGGATGTTTTTCTTGACGAATTGCATTTGCTGTTTGACCTAAAGTCAAAATATCGCCATGTTTTAATAATTCAATAGCTTCTTTATCAGAAAGTCTATTCATTTTACACCTCAAATTTTTATTTTATTTAACTTTTTATATTTATTATTTCAATTTATGATATAAAGAATCACGCTGTACTGGAATATATCCTGTTTCGCTGATAATTTTGGCAAGCCTTGTAGTTGTCATTTTTTGACCAGTTTTTGCTCCGGCAGCATGAATGATTTGCTCTTCTTCTACTGTTCCATCTAAATCATCAGCACCAAAAGCTAAGGCTAATTGAGCTATCGGCATAGTAAGCATCATCCAAAAAGCTTTTATATGAGCAAAATTATCTAAAACTAAACGAGAAATCGCAATAAAGCGTAAACTTTCAGTAGAGCTTACTGGCGTTATATCAGGAAATTTTGTATTCGCTGGGTGAAAAGGAAATGAAATAAATGCTTGAAATCCTCCTGTTTCATCTTGAATATCTCGTAGCGTAAATAAATGGGCTAAACGTTGCTTAATATTTTCAACATGACCATATAATTCCGACGCATTAGTTTTCATACCCATTTTGTGAGCAGTCTTAATTACTTCTATCCATTCTTTAGTATTGGCTTTATTAGGACAAATTTTTGCACGAACGCTATCATCTAAAATTTCAGCACCGCCACCAGGTAAAGAATCAAGTCCTACTGCTTGTAATTTTTGCAATACTTCACTAATTGAAAGACCTGAAATTTTACTAAAATGTACAATTTCTACTGGAGTAAATGCTTGGATATGCACATTCGGTAATAATTTTTTTATAGACTCTAATATTTCCACATAATAATTAAAGTTATTTGTTGGATGCAAAGAACTTACAATATGAATTTCAGTAAGCCCTTGTACTTCTTGAATAGTATCTTTTATTTTTTGTTCAACATCTTCTTTAGTCAATACAAATCCTTGACTTTCCCCTTCATTGCAAGAAAATGCACACAATGGACAATCTGCAGTACAAATATTAGAAAGATTAATATGACGATTGATATTATAAAAAACATCTTTACCACTATGACGTTCTTTTGCTGTTCTCGCCCATGTAGCTAAATCTAAAGTACTTGCATTTTCATATAAATATAGTGCCTCTTCAAAATTAAGACGTTCTCCATTTTTAGCTTTATTTATTGCTTGTTGTTCAATTAACATAAAACTTTTCTCCAAAATAATAAAATAGTCTATTAATAAGTTTTAATAATATTAAAATTACAATCACATTCAGCAGGAATTCTGCCTGTTTGTTTGATTAAATCTATTAATTTATCTTGAGTCATTGCTTTTGGCGAATTTGCTCCTGCATCATGCATGATTTTTTCTTCGCTAATAGTACCATCAATATCATTAGCACCAAAGCCCAAGGCCAATTGTGCTATTGGTAAAGTAAGCATAACCCAATAAGCCTTAATATTATGGATATTATCTAACATTAAACGACAAATAGCCATTGTTTTTAAATCATCCCAAACATTTGTACGTGCAACTGTTTTTCCTAATTTGGTATTAGCTGGGTGGAATGGAAAACAAATGAATGTCTGAATACCGCCTGTTTCATCTTGAAGAGCACGTAATGTAAGTAAATGGTCGACACGTTCTTCAATTGTTTCAATATGACCATAAAGCATTGACGCATTAGTTTTTATACCTAATTGATGTGCAGTTTTTGATACTTCTAACCATTCTTTTGCTGTAGCTTTATTGGGACAAAGTTTTTGGCGAATTCTATCGTTTAAGATTTCTGCACCACCACCAGGCATAGCCTCAATACCTGCTTCTTTCAACTCTGTAAGCACTTCACGAATAGATTTTCCTGATATTTTAGCAAAATGTGTAATCTCTACACCTGTAAAACCTTTTAAATGTAAATGCGGAAATTCTCTTTTTAGCATTTTTATAATATCTACATAATAACTAAATGGCCAATCTGGATGTAGACCACTTACAATATGCAAATTTCTCATGCTAGGGTCTTTACATGCATTAGCCACTTTATTATAAATTTGCTCCATAGTCATTGCGTAAGCTTTTTTATCCGTAGCTTCACAACCAAAAGCACAAAAATCACAAAGTGCAGTACAAATATTCGTCAAATTCAAATGACAATTCACATTATAATATACATAATCTCCACTGATACGTTTACGTACTAAATCAGCTAAATAACCAATACGTGCAAGATCGTTAGACGCAAATAATGCCAATCCATCTTCTTTGGTAAGACGTTGATTATTCAAAATTTTTTCTTCTATTTTATCTAATAGATTTATCACAAAAACACCTCTTATATAAAAAGTCGCTTATTAATAATTTTACTCTTTTTTTGTATATGTAGCAACTTATTGGATTTTTCATTATTTTTTTATTTAAATTATGTTATACTAAATAAAATTAATTTATCTAACTATACAAATCTAGATTAATCTTAATAGGAGACAAAAATGCATGATATTTGGAATCCATGGCATGGCTGTATAAAATATAGTGAAGGCTGTAAAAACTGCTATATGTATTATCTTGATAAAATCCGTGGTAATAGTGGTGCCTATATCTATAAAGTAAAAAATAATTTTTATTATCCTTTGGCTAAAAATCGTCATGGCGAATACAAAATAAAAAGTGGTGAATCTATTCGTGTATGTATGACTTCTGATTTTTTCTTAGACAAGGCTGATAATTGGCGAGAAGAGGCTTGGCAAATCATTCATTCTAGACCTGATGTTATTTTTATCCTCATAACTAAACGAGCTGAACGTATTTACAAATGTTTACCAAATAATTGGCATAACGGTTGGGAAAATGTATTTTTACATATAACTTGTGAAAATCAACAACGAGCAGATGAACGTATTCCAATACTATTAGATTTATCATTCAAACATAAAGGAATTATTTGTGCTCCCATGCTAAGTGAAATAAATATCTTAAAATACTTACAAACTAAACAGATACAGCAAGTAATTTGTAGTGGCGAAAACTATAATGGTGCTAGAATTTGTAATTTTGATTGGATAAAAAAATTGCGTGCAGATTGTGTACAAGAAAATATTACATTTTGTTTTATGGAAACAGGCACAATATTTATGAAAGATAAAAAAATTTATCATTTACCAAATAAAGATTTACAAAGCAAAATGGCTTTTAAATCTGGTATGAACTATCAAGGGAAAAACATTCATTTTAATTTATATGATAATTTTGGTCGAAAAATACCATTAGAAAAATATTATCAAAAACAATATATAGAAAAATGCTCTACCTGTGCTAGTAAATTAATTTGTAATGGCTGTAGTCATTGTAATAAAAATTGTTATTAATTTTAAACCATAAATAAAACCCCATGAATTCATAATTTCATGGGGTTTTATCTTTTAGGATTTTTTATACTCTAAGCTTATTTAAAAAAACACGATTTACCAATAAATTCCCTTAAAATTGAATTATTAGGAATATCTTCTTCATTTGTAATATCCTCAAAATAATCAAGAAAATCTATTAACCGCTTAGAAATGCTATATTCTGGAATTTCTGAAGTTATTTTCATTAATAATGGTTTTGCATATTTTTTTAATACTCCAAGTTCATATATTAATGCTGAATTAAACATTATATCTGCATTTTCTTGGTATGGGAAGATATTTTTTTCTTCGCCTTTGCGTACATCTGGCCATTGTTTTATTGTGCCTAATGCTTGTGTTCCTCTAAATTGATTATCACGTACAATACGACGAATAAGACGAGCAGCTGTTGTTGGTATGCGATTATGACCATCAATTGCTAATTGTGTTAATGCACTTATATAAATTTTATATTTTTTATCACTTGGAACATCACGTGTAAGTTCTTCATTTAATCCATGAATACCTTCAATAATAATTGGTTGATTTGGCTCTAATTTTACTACATTACCTTTCCATTCACGTGTTCCTGTAACAAAATTATATACAGGTATTTCTACTTCTTCACCATTTAACAGTGCTACCATATGTTGATTGAATAACTCTATATCTAAAGCATTTACCGATTCAAAATCATATTCTCCCTCAGGAGTTTTTGGCGTATGTGCTCTATCTAAAAAATAATCATCTAAAGAAATTGATATCGGATTTATACCATTTACTAATAATTGAATACGTAATCTTTGCGCAAATGTTGTTTTTCCTGAAGAAGATGGACCTGCTATCAAGATTAAACGTAAATTATTTATATCATCAACAATATGGTCTGCTATTTGTGCTATTTTCTTTTCATGTAACGCTTCTGATATACGAATCAATTCACTAACATTATGTTTATTAATATATTCATTTAAATTCGTAACATAATTACATTTTAAAATATTAGCCCATTTATCTGCTTCAGATAATATCATCGATAATTTTTTTTGCTTCATTGATGGTGGTACTTCTATTGGATTCGTTTTTAATGGTGTACGTACAATTAATCCTGGTTCATAAAAATCAATCGCAAATTTATCTAACAAAGATGTATTATATACCATTGGTCCATAAAGATAATCATAATATCCACCACAATAATATAAACTCACTGATTCTTGTGGTAAAGATTCTATTAATTTTGCTTTTGCAATCTGTTGAGATTCTCTAAACAATGCCACAGCATCTTCACGAGGTAAAGACCCTTTTCTTATTTCTTTGGCTTTATTTACAATTTCTAACATTTTTTCACGTATATTATCTACCATTTCAGCTGTTAAATCGCCTTTAGGCAATAATTCACAATAAATACCATTATTTACTGAATGTTCTACTACTACATCTTTATCTGGATATAATAAATTTACAGCCGACATCATCAAAAATAATATACTACGTTGATAAGCCTGCATACCATCTTCAGTGCTCATATCAATAAATTCTAGCTTATCTTTATCACTTACATTAGTTTGTAAATCACGAACAACATTATTTACTCTTACTGCTGTTATCAAACTTTTATGATTTTTCTGCTCTTTTTGCGCAAGTTCTATTAAAGAAATTTTTGTTTGGCCATCCATAAAGATACCTCCCCAATAATGTTTATCTATAATTTAGATTATAACAAAAAATCTAAACAAAATGGGGAAATCTTTTATACCCCATTTTATTTAAACAGTAACTACCAAATATTATTTTTTACTTTTTCGCATTTGTTCTAACTTTTCCATTACTTCATCGGTTATCCTTGAACCAATTTCACTACGTTTTAATGGTAATGCGTGAATACTAGTATATTCATCACGAATATCTTTTTTACTATGTTTTATACTACGTAATAATTCTTTTGCTGTTATACGATATGCACCCGCACCTAATATCAATGACTGCTCTGCTCCATCTGATGTTACTACATACACTTCTTTACCATAATATCTAGTAGCTTCATACGCACTTCGCTCAATATAACTATCTGCTGTTTCTTTTTCTTTAGTATAAACCACCTTACAATGTTTAGATTTTTCTTCAATATTTTCTTCTGCACTTGTATATTGTGCATCAAAAACTACCGTAACATCATATTTTTCATATTGTCCATATTCCATTAATAAATGCACTAATTTATCTCTAGCTAATTCTAAATCTTCACTTGCTATTTTTTTTAATTCAGTCCAAGCATTTATTACATTATATCCATCAACAATCATATATTTTTCATGTCTATTAGGTGTTAAATAGGTTCTACTTCTCATAATTTTACTCTCCAAATATATTTATCCTAGTTATTTAATATTATAGCATAAATATCATTTATTTTGCTTTCGATTGGATTTTAAACTACAGTTATGTTAAAATTTATATCAGTGAATTTAAGTGATTTTTTAGGAGGTTTTTTATGGCTATTTTAGATATAACAAAAGCTGGTGACGCTGTTTTAAAACAACAAGCACAAGCAATTGAAAAAATTGATAAAAGCATTCGTACTTTACTTGACGACATGGCAGAAACTATGTATAACGCTAATGGTGTTGGTCTTGCTGCTCCACAAGTTGGCAAATCTATTCAAGTTGTAGTTATTGATGTTGGCGAAGGTCTTTTAGAACTTATCAATCCTACAATTATTCGTAAAGAAGGCAGTGCTACAGACACTGAAGGTTGTCTTAGTGTTCCTAATATTTACGGTGAAGTTGAACGTGCTAGTAAAGTAAGTGTTGAATATTTAAATCGCCGTGGTAAACGTCATCGTATTACTGCTACAGGATTGCTTGCTCGTTGTCTTCAACACGAAATTGATCATTTACATGGTCAATTATTTATTGATATTGCTACTAATTTACACAAAGCACAAAACTAAGAGGTGTTTTTATGTCTATAAAAAATATCGTATTTATGGGTACTCCAGATTTTGCTGTACCTTGTTTAGAAATTTTACACAAACATTATCACGTTAGTGCTGTATATACACAACCAGATAGACCAAAAGGACGTGGGCAAAAACTAGCTATGTCCCCTGTTAAAAAATTTGCTCTTGAACATAATTTAACAGTTTTTCAACCAGAAAAAATCAAAACAGCTGAATGCGTAGCTCAACTTCGTGAACTCAATCCCGATTTAATCATCGTTGTTGCTTTTGGACAAATTTTATCTAAAGAAATTTTAGATATTCCTGCTTTAGGTTGTGTAAATGTACATGCTTCTTTACTTCCTCGTTGGCGTGGCGCTGCACCTATTCATTGGTCAATCATTAATGGTGACCAAGAAACAGGTGTTACTACTATGTATATGGATGTAGGCCTTGATACTGGTGATATGATTTTAAAAGCTACTACACCTATCACACCTGACATGACTACCGAAATGCTTCATGATAAATTAATGCTTCAAGGTGCAAATTTATTATTAGAAACTGTACAAAAAATTGAAAATAATACAGCTCCACGCACTAAACAAGACGATAATTTATCTTGCTATGCAAAAATGCTTAATAATGATAATTGTCGTATCGATTGGACAAAATCTGCTACTGAAATTCATAATCTTGTTCGCGGTTTAAACTCTTGGCCAGTAGCTTATACTACTTTAAATGGTAAAAAATTTAAAATCTGGCAAACCAAAGTAACTACAGGTACAGGTAAACCTGGTACTATTTTAGACTTAACTAAACATAGTATTATTGTTGCTACAGGTAATGGTGCTCTTGAATTATTAGAAATCCAACCACCAAATAAAGCCAAAATGCCAACAAGTTCTTATTTAAATGGACATAAAAAAGAACTTGAAGACCCTAATATAGCTTTTATTTAGTATATAAGCGAAAGTAGCAGATATATTTGCTATTTTCGCTTTCTTATTCCGTTTAATATTTAATTATTTTATGAAAGACTAGGTTATATTATGCACGACAATATTTTAACTACTACCAAAAAACGATTATTTATCAAGCTATCCATGCTTAGTTTATTTAGTATTGTTTTATTAACATATCTTATTCTTTGGCTATGTTATCCTCGATTAATCAGCCTAGATTTAACCTTACTTGCTCAAGCTTTAGTAATATGTTCTAGCCTTATTTTTATTTTTTGTTTCTTATTCATTTTGAATATGGTATTTAATGTCGCTAATATACGAATATTTTCGTTTTTAGATAAATATATCTTTATCTTTATTAATCTTTTGTTTCCGCTAATTATTTTATGGGGAAAAATCTTTCATATCAAAAGACGTGAAATTGAACGTTCTTTCATTGCTTTAAACAACTATATTTTAGCGAACCGTCACATTAAAGTTTTAGCAAAAGATTTATTAGTTATTTCTCCTCATTGTCTACAGCTTGCCTCTTGTCCGCACAAAATAACTCATGATATTAAAAATTGCAAACGATGTAATCGATGTAGTGTAGGACCACTTATCGAAATGTCTGAACGTTTAGGTTTTCATTTTCGCGTAGCCACAGGTGGTACTCTAGCTAGAAAAATCGCTAAAGAACTTCGTCCTAAAATGATTTTGGCTATTGCTTGTGAACGTGATTTGACTAGCGGTATTCAAGATGTATATCCACTGCCTGCTGCTGGTGTTTTAAATATTCGCCCTAATGGCCCATGTTATAATACCACAGTTGATTTAGACCTTGTCGAACAAACAATAAAACAATTTATCAAAGAATAACTTTCAGCTTATATACCTTTAAATATTTTAATTTTAAAATTAACTTAGTGAGGTTAATATATTATGAATCGACTCAGCGGTTTTTCACCATCTATTGATGAAAATTGTACTATCCTTATTTTAGGCTCAATGCCCAGCGTAAAATCCCTTGAACAGCAACAATATTATGCACATCCACAAAACAGATTTTGGCCTTTAATGTCAATATTTTTCAATCAAGGCATCGTACCTACAAATTATCAAGAAAAATTATCTATGCTCCTTAAAAATCATGTTGCCTTATGGGATTCTATTGACTCTTGTATTCGTAAAGGTAGCTTAGACAGTGCTATTTATGACGAAAAATCTAATGATTTTAATGAACTTTTTAATAAATATCCTAAAATAACTACTATTTGCTTTAATGGTGGAAAATCTTTTCAATGTTTTAAAAAATATAATAAAGATTTATTAAATAATCCCCAATTCACATTTTATACTTTGCCTTCCACTAGTCCAGCTAATGCACGTTTTCGTTTACCGATGCTCCAAGAATCTTGGCAAAAAGCTTTATTAAGTAAATAAATTAAGTCCCTTAAGCGTAAATACTTAAGGGACTTATTTTTTATTTTACTTCTTTTATTTCTTTATCATAATCCATACCATCAAATATACGTGGTCGTTTATCATTAAATTTAGCATTTATAATACTTCTTGTTGGATCGAATTCTGCAGTTTTTATATCTGCAATATCCATTACTGTATGAATCATATCATCTGTCATATATGGTCTATTTACTGCTGCTTTTATTTCAGACCATTTTTCAGGATATTTTGCTTTAAATTTATCAGACGCCCATATAATCACTGGTATCTCTATCATATGATGAGTTGGATTTTCTTCTATATGACCTGACATGTCTTCGCCTTCATCGTATACAGCTTCCCCATGATCCGGTACATAAATAACTAATGTTTCGCTATCACGGAATTTATCAATAATACTACTTACAATATAGTCATTATAATAAAGTGCATTATCATATTGAGCTACAATCTCCCTTTTACCATCACTGATTGGTAAAGTTATATCATCTTTATTAAATTTACTAAAACTATAAGGGAAACGATTATAATATAATCCATGACCACCCATGAGATGTACTACATAAAAGTTTTTATCTTCACTTCTATTGGCAATAGCATCATCAATAAGTGGGAATAATTCACCATCTACAATACCATAATCCTCACGAGAATCACGAATACGTGTAAATGCACTTACAGTACTATGTGCTGCATAAATTTGTGCCACATTACCCCAAACACCAGAAGTTTCTTGATTAGAAAGCCAATGTGTTTTATAACCAGCTGCATTCATTACATCAATTAAATTATTATAGTTATACCATTCCTTATCTGATTCATGATCGCAAAAAGTAAATAATTTACTCAAAACAGCAATCGTCGTTGAATGTGGACTTACTACATCACGAAAAACACTTAATTCACCTTTTTGATTTAATTCATCAAGGTTTGGCGTATTTGGTAAATAATATCCATACAAATGCATATGATTTCTATTTGTAGATTCACCCAAAATAAATACTATATTTTTTATTTCACTCTTATTTTCTGTAAGTTCTACCTTACTATTTACCTGTGATGATAACTCTTTATATGCTTGCATATTCTTCACCGCAACAGATGTAGATGCATATACTCTCTGTATTGGTAACACCTTATCGTCCCAAATAAAATCAGTATATACCGCAAACATTCTTATTGTATAAAATAAACTTGCCACCACTAAGACGCTAACCAATTTTGTCTTAGTATTATAACTTATATTTATTTTTTTGAACGGATTATATTTATATAATAAAACTCCGGCTACAATTATTGCTACAATTGTAAATAATCCTGAAAAACCCACATACATAGATAAAAATTCTGTAGCTTCACGCATATTAGTTTCTAAAGCAGAATTAATAATACCTGTACCAATTAAAGCTTTATAACAATACATGGTAAAAAACTCACCAATAAACACTATACCAATAGGTATTAATAATATTATTTTTACTATTTTTTGCAAAAATCTTTTTGGTAATAAATCAATAATGCAAGTTATTAAAAAAGAACCTAACCATACTGAAAAAATATATCCTATTGCTACTTCAGCTTTATCCTCAGCAAAAAGAGACCACGCTGTAGTTACACTATTAATTATAAATAAAGTTAAAATAAACATAAAATGTTCATCAAAAACTCTTTGCAAATAATTTGTTATTTTGCCTAAAAATCCTTTATTTAACAAATTTAACCGTCCCTTCTT